>WNGK01000338.1_pt1 | contig 47244 bp, 34 predicted proteins | sample 5400601 | NCBI WGS metagenome assembly WNGK01 (sample SAMN13153376, study PRJNA577476) | soil metagenome | isolation source: 60 cm soil or saprolite under Garry oak tree replicate 1 | place: USA:California | collected 2016-06-15 | reverse complement strand
CGTTCTTTTTTTCTTGCAGTTGGATGCCCCTTAACCGCTCAGCAATCTCCTTGAATTCGCTTGATTCCACTATGCCTTCAGAGGGATGTACAGTTCGGTGCTCGTTTTCCACAAAAACCGCGTCGATGCGGATTCGAAAACGGTCCGGCGCAATGCTTTGCAACACGTATCTAACGGTAATAATCCCTTGATCTTCACTGCCTTTGAAATTTCTGGGCGCGAGCGCGTTGTGAAATACCTTGTAGTAAATCTTGCCTGGCCCAGTCCAGGCGCCGAGCGCCTTCGAAGAATCAACTGCTTCGGCACCGCTCAAGGTCTGTTCCTTATCGTACACATACGTGCCATGAACGATCGTGTCATTCACCACGGACTCGAGAGCCTCACGAACATCCGCTTCTTTACCTTCCAACTCAGCGCTAAATCCGATCGTGGTTGTTTTGTCGGCTGCAGCGGCGGCGTAGAAGAAACAAGGTATAAAAATCGCGAGAGCAACAGCGGCGGTAACGAAAGCGTGAATGGCGAGCCGCATAGCAATCGTAAATGACTTGCCATGCTTTGTCGCCAAGGTCGACTGTACGAGCCTTTTCATAAGGTTAGAGCCGCATAACATCAGCGAGGTCGCGAAGAATTGCGCGGACCGTTTTCCGCCAATGTTGGTAACCCGCAGGCGATAACTCTGTCAACGATCTTTTTGTTCGCCGGCACCGAAGCCTGCAAAGAACTTAAGCGATGAGAGCTTTCACAAGCACTAGCACTATCCTGGGGCCATTATTGAGTGGTACTAGTCCCGATTTTCCGCAGGAGAGTGAAGAAATAAAATTTTTAGCTTGCATTTGATTATTAGCGGTCGTAGGATCGCCGCGTTTTCAGTCCGACGAAGTTCGTTTGCAGTGCGTTGAGGAGAGAAAAGTTTCTCCGACGTTTACTCGGGGCCACTCTGGCTCTCGCCTTTGACGTGACAAACTTCCTCCACCTCTCGCCTGGTTCGATTGCGGGCAAGCCCGCCAGTTTCACAAGAACTGTGTTTGTTGGGTTGCGGCCTTTTTTTTGTCCCCAAAAACTTGTCTTTTATTTGTCAAAAGATTTACTCGATTTGTGTAGAGGAGGCGGCATGCATTCTCGGTCGCGTATCCCTGTTCCCGGAACAACTAGACAGCGCGCCAAATTTGCTTCGGACGGCTTTTCGGGGCAAGTCGTTTTATTTGTGTTATTTGCAGTATTTTGCTGTCCGTCGCTGCGTGCCGCGCCCGCTTCCGGCGTTCGCGCCATACCTGCTTTCGCGCGAAAGTACGGGTTGCCGTGCTCGGCATGCCACGAAGCCTGGCCAAAGCTCAACGCCTTTGGTCAGACATTCAAAGACAACGGCTACCAGCTTGGAAACGACAGAGATGCTCCCATTTGGCAGCAGCCAACCTACTGGCCTGTTGCCATGCGCATCACGCCTAACTGGCACCGCAACAGCCAAGATCGCGCAGAGATCGACGACCCAAATAACCCGGGAGGAATTCTCGAGCAAAAGGTTACTACTCACGGGTTCGACCTTTCCGGTCTCGATATCCTCACGGGCGGGACACTTGCGAACAACATTTCCTTCCTTCTGGTTCCGTCGGTCGATGGTTCAGGGAGCGGCGTGGGATTCGAATCGGCGTTTGTGCGCTTTGACAATCTGCTGCATTCGCCCTGGCTCAACGTGAAAGTCGGTAAGTTCGAATTAGACAATCTTCTCTCGGAGAAGCGGATCTTGACGCTCTCCGATCAGGGCGGACTCTACCAGCTCTATCATTTTTTGCCGGTGGGAGACACGAACATCTTTGGCTTGGGCGACAACCAGATTGGCGCCGAACTGATGGGCCATTCCGCGAACGATCGTACGCGGTATTCCATAGCAATGTTAAGCAGCAATGATGGCAATGTCGGAATACCCAACGGCCACGGCTACGACACCTATATCACCGCCAGTCAGGGCTTCCAGGTTGGGAGTCTCGGCCTGCAGCGGGTCGGCGCGTTTGCATACATCGGCCGCGCCCCAACCTACTTCACAACGCAGGGAGGCGGTTCAACTTTGCTGGATGGAGCCGGACAGAAGTCTTTTTACCGCGCCGGTTTTATCGGCATGTGGTATCTGAAAAAATTTGATGTCACGACGCTGTTGATGCATGGAGAAGAAAGTGCCTTTTTAGGTACTGGAACTGCTGCCAATCAGCCTTTGCCAACAGGCGCTCGAGCGCCACAATGGAACGGTGCTCTCTTCGAATCACACTACACTGTCAATCCGCAGTTCATTCTCATCAATCGATACGAATTCATCCGGATGTCGCAGCAGGCCCTCGCTGGAAATCCCGGCGACCTCGGTGACATCGACTCCCTGACGTTCGGCTACCGCTACTACCCGTTCATGCACAGCCGGGCCGGCTTCGCGTTTCATAACGAATATGCGATCGTCCGCCAGAGAAAGGTCGCGCCCGTGACCGGACTCGATGTGACCAGCAGTAGTCTTTTTCTGGGCTTCGACTTCATTTTCTGAGGATGCCGACGATGAAAAGCAAACTTTCAAACGCGTTTCTTGCAATCCTGTTGTTCGGGTGTTTCGTCGATTTTCCGACAGTTCAGGCGCAGGAGGCCCAGGTCGGCAAGCTCACCGGCCGCGCCGAGCAGGGTAAGCCTCTTTATCGGCGCTACTGCATTGGCTGCCACGGACCACGCGGCGACGGCACCGGCGAAAATGCTCCGTACATTGATCCGAAACCGCGAAATTTTACGCAAGCTACGTTTAAGTGCCGCTCCACGCCAACTGGAACACTTCCCACCGACGAGGATCTGTACAATTCGGTGGGCCGCGGATTCGATAATTCCAACATGCCGTCGTGGGCGCCTCTGACCGATCAGGAGCGCATCAATCTCGTAGCATTTATCAAGACGTTCTCTCCGCGATGGAAGACCGACAAGGCTGGTACACCCATCAACATTCCAAACGAACCGCCGGTCACGGTTCAGAGCATTCAGCATGGCCACGACCTTTTTCAAAAGCTAGAATGCTGGAAGTGCCATGGTCCAGAAGGCCGCGGGGACGGCCCTTCCGCTGCAACGCTGACGGATTCTAACGATCAGCCTATTCGCCCGTACAATTTTGCGGAAGGCTCGCGTTTCAAATGCGGCGGCACAAATCAGGACATCTACCGCATCTTTATCACCGGAGTGGACGGTACACCGATGCCCTCATTCGCTGACGTGATTCAACCCAATGATGCCTGGGACCTGGTTCACTTTTTGCGCACCCTGCAGGTTAACCGCGAAGGTCCCGAGCGCGCCCTGCTAAAGTCCTCCGGGACGAAATTGCAGCCGATTCAAACGTCCTCTGGTGGAGGTCGCTAAGTTATCAACAATTTTCGACGTGCAATGATTCCAGTCCCAGGAGGAATTAAGGAATGCAACTCTTAAAATCATGTACCGCTACGGTGACAGCGCTGACTCTCGCTGCCATCGTGACAGCAGCGCCGGGCGGTGGCACCGTTACTGGCAAGATCACTTACACCGGAACGCCAGCGAAGCCGAAGCCCATTGATATGGCCAAGGAGCCAAGCTGCGCGAAGCAGTACACGACTCCTCCGATGACCGAAAACGTTGTTACCGGGCCCGGAAACACCCTCGAGTACGTCGTGGTTTACATTTCCGCTGGAGCGCCGGATGAATCAAGCGCGCCGTCCACAGCCGTTACGTTCGATCAGAAGGGCTGTCACTACACGCCCCACGTCCTCGCGTTCCAGGTCAATCAGGAATTAAAAGTGACGAACAGCGACCAGACTTCGCACAATATTCACCCTCTGGCGAAGGTCAATCACGAATGGAATAAGTCCCAGCCACCAGGAACACCTCCGATCAGCGAAAAATACGACAAGCCTGAATTTATCTCCGTAAAGTGCAACATTCATCCGTGGATGCACGGCTGGTTCGCGGTGGTTAAGACTTCTCACTACGCCGTTTCTGATGGTTCCGGCGAATTCAAGCTGCCCAATCTCCCGCCAGGAAAATACACGTTGACTGCATGGCATGAAAGCTATGGGACGCAAACACAGGAAGTCACGATCGACGGCAACGAAACAAAATCCGCCAACTTCGTTTTCACTGCCAAACCGTATTGAGCATTTTTTTGAGGAGGGCGCGCCGGTTTGCATGAATCACGGTCCGGGCACGCGCCCCTGTTTAGGACTTTCACGAGGAGTCGCCGCATGGGCAAGTTGTTCGCCGTCGTTTTGCTGCTGATCGCGGTAGGGTCGGCCATTCCCATCCTGATGCACACCTGGTGGATGCCGGAGAATATTTCTAGTCATGGCTACATGATCGACAAACAGATGTCGGAAACAATGACCGAATCCGGAATCGCATTTGTTGCGGCACAGTTAGTGCTCGCCGGGTTTGTGGCGATGTTTGGCGACAAAAAGGATGGGCGAAAGGCAAGGCATCTGCCGGGCGGCGCGAAGGCTGTTGTTATTGCCGCGATCGCGCTAGTGGGCACAGAAGTCCTAGCCCTCGGAGTTTTCGGCAAAGATGCCTGGGCGGAGGTTTACTTCAAGAAGGCTGCCGCTGACGCGCTTCCTATCCAGGTCCAGGCTGAGCAGTTTGGTTTTTATTTTCGCTACGCCGGACCCGACGGAAAATTTGGTCCGTTGCATCCCGACAAGATCGACGAAGGCAACCAGAACTTCTTTGGGCTCGACCCCGCGAACGACGTGGAGTCGCGCGACGACATCATTGCGGCGTCGCTGGTAATTCCCGTGAACAAGCCCATTTCGCTGATGATGCATGCAAAGGACGTGGGCCATTCTTTTTACGTTCGCGAACTTCGCATTCAGCAGGATTTTGTGCCCGGGCTTGATATTCCGATGCACTTTACAGCGACAAAGGTGGGCAAGTACGAGATCGTCTGCACGCAGTTGTGCGGCCTGGGCCACTACAACATGCGAACTTATCTTGAAGTGAAGTCGCAGGAAGATTTCGATCAGTGGCTGAAGCAGCAGTCTCAATAGCCTGTTTTTCGTAAGCGCGAACACGGGCAAACGCAAGACTTTCCGCCCGTCGGTATTCTCGGGAGAAGATTTCAAATGTCGGATGCATCCGCCCCAGTCGCTCATCAACACGCTGCGCCAACAGGCTTCCTTCGTAAGTACGTGTTCAGCCTGGATCACAAAATGATTGGCAAGCAATATTACGGGCTCGCATTGGTGTCTGTCTTCCTCGGAATGATTCTTTCGTGGCTGATGCGTTTCCACCTTGTTTGGACGAATGCCGCCATTCCGGGTCTGCAGCTTCTTACAAAAAATGGCGCGCCCGGCGGCGTGATGACGCCGGAATATTATCTTTCGCTTCTCACCATGCACGGAACGCTCATGGTTTTCTTCGTTTTGACCAACGCTCCGTTTGCCGGATTCGGCAACTATTTTCTTCCGATTCAAATCGGTGCCGAAGATATGGCTTTTCCGCGATTCAACATGATGTCGTTCTGGGTAACGTTTGTCGCTTTTCTAGTCCTTATCGCATCATTCTTCATCCCGGATGGGCCGCCGATCTCGGGTTGGACTGCGTACGCTCCGTTGAGCGCGGTGGGCAAAGACGCTGGACCCGGACTCGCCTGGGGCCAAACCTTGTGGGCGATATCGATCGGACTTTTTTGCGTAGGACAGTTACTCGGCTCGTTGAATTTCATCGCCACTACGCTTGACCTCCGCACCAGGGGCATGACGCTTTCCCGTCTGCCGATCAGCACGTGGGCCTGGTTCATTACTTCGTGCATCGGTCTTTTGGCGTTTGCGGTTCTTCTTCCGGCATGCGTGTTATTGATTCTTGATCGCGTCGCCGGTACTAGTTTTTTCATCCCTGCTGGGTTGGTGATCAGCGATCACCTTCAACCTCACTCAGGCGGCTCGCCACTTTTGTGGCAGCATCTCTTCTGGTTTTTCGGGCATCCCGAGGTGTACATCGCCATCGTCCCCGCGATGGGGATCGTTTCGCACATCCTGATGGCGTCGATGCGCAAGCCGCTCCTTAGCGTGAAAGTTGTTTACGGCAGCATGATCGCCATCGGCTTCCTCAGCTATATGGTCTGGGGCCACCACATGTTCCTCAGTGGAATGAATCCCTTCTCCGCGTTGGTTTTTTCGTTCCCGACATTGATCATCACGATTCCGGCGACGATCATCACCATGATCTGGATCGGCTCCATCTACGGCGCCAATTTACGCTTTCACACGCCGGCTTTGTTTTCCTTGGGCTTCATCTCGGTATTTGTTGCCGGCGGTGTCAGCGGTTTCTTCCTCGCGCAACCCTCGCTGGACATCTATCTTCACGGCACTTATTTTGTCGTCGGTCACTTCCACATGGTGATGGGTGTTGCGGCCATCTTCGGCATTCTCGCCGGCACATATTTCTGGTTTCCCAAGATGAGCGGCCGCATAATGAATGACACCCTGGGTAAAATACATTTTTGGTTCACATTTATCGGCGTCTACTGCATCTTCATGCCGTTTCATTTCCTCGGCTTTGCTGGGAATGTTCGGCGCTATTCGACTTTCGTCGACGATTACCTGCAACCGCTGCTTCCTCTGCATAAATTCATCAGTATCGCAGCGTTCGTTACAGGTGCGGCACAACTCATCTTTCTCTACAACCTGATTTACAGCCGCTTTAAGGGTGCGCCTGCGCCTGAAAATCCCTGGGAGGCGACTTCACTCGAGTGGTCCACAACATCTCCGCCTCCGTTTGACAATTTTGGCGGGCGGCACATCGTTGTCAATCACGGACCGAACGAATATGGGGTCGATGGCGCGCACGGAGATTTCATCATGCAGGATTCGCTGGAGCCCGAGCCTGCAGCCGGCGACTAGCGTCATTTGCGCAGCCGGGCGGGCAGAATCACTGGCCGAGGGTAACTCTGAAAAGGGAATCGGTCGAACAAAATGTCGAGCATAGCTCTACAACCTGATCGCGGTTCGCAGCCACCCGCGCAGACTTCTCCCGCCCTGAGTGGCGTCTGGGTCGCCGTCGCTGCGATTACCATGTCTTTCGCCGCGTTCACCAGTTCGCTCATTATCCGTCAGGGTTCCGGCGACGATTGGCGCCACTTGACCCTTCCCAGAATTCTTTATCTGAATACCGTCATTCTTCTTGTGAGCAGTCTGGCACTTGAAATCGCGCGGCGTAAAGGCATCGGCAACCTCGCGAGGACGCGTTCCTGGCTCTATCTCACCTTGGCTCTTGGCGCTGCATTTCTGGCGGGACAGGCCTTTGCGTGGCACCAGTTGCGCACTGAAGGCCTATACCTAGCGACTTCGCCCAACAGTTCGTTTTTCTACGTGCTGACCGTGCTGCACGCGCTGCATATTCTCGGCGGGCTGTTCGGTTTCATCTATGTCATTCGTCGGACTGCCAGCGCCTCGGTCTGGCGCGTCGCAGCTGTCGATGCCGCCGCCGTCTACTGGCACTTTCTCGCTGGACTTTGGCTTTATCTGTTGCTCGTGCTGCGTACCCGACTTTAGCCACTCGCCGGAGGAATCGTGAGCGAATCGAATCAGAGCATGGCGCATTCCGCCGCAATGGAGCCCTCTCCGTACGCCATCCCTTCCCGCAAGCTTGCGATGTGGTTATTCATCATCTCCGATGCCTGTACCTTCGGCGCACTGCTCTTTGCTTACGGATACCTCCGTACCGCAAGCCCGGATTGGCCAACACCTTTCAAATTTTTTCCGTCTATTCTCAATGTCGTCATCATGACTGTCGTGCTCATCACCAGCAGCCTGACGATGCTTGGCGCCGTCGACACATCCAAATCAGGCGAGAAATCCAAAACCTTGCGCTGGCTCGGAAGTACCATGGCACTCGGCACAATTTTTGCAATTCTCCACATCCGCGAATGGGCCGGGCTGATTCACGAGGGGGTTCGGCTCTTCGAAAATCCCTGGGGCTCTTCGCTTTTTGGCGCCAGCTTCTTCAGCATCACTGGGTTGCACCTGCTGCACGTTATTAGCGGCGTGATTGCCATGGCCGTGATCGCCCGTGGGTATTCCCGCGGTAGCCTCACCGCGGGACATGTCGAGTCGACCGCGCTTTACTGGCACTTCGTTGACATTGTTTGGATGTTCGTCGTGCCGCTCGTCTATTTGATGAGCATCGCCAGACCGTAACAGGCTGGAATCGAGAGAAGGAGAATTTCTTGCATGGGAAACAGCGCAAGCGGCAAAAGGGGAATCGGTCGCTATATTCCGGTCTACGTCGTACTGCTGGTGCTTTCAGGTTTGCAGGTTTTCCTGGCCTACGCCAGGCTTGATCGCAACCGGCTTCTCGCGTCGATGCTGGCTGTCGCGATCTTCAGCGCCGCACTAGCCATCATGTATTTCATGCACATGGCGCAAGAGCGCCGCAGCTTTTTCTGGTCGCTCATTCCAGCCACCATCTTTGTCTTGTTAATGATGAACATGATCTGGTCGGACAGCTTCCGATTGCTTCACATGAGGCCGTTTTAATGCCAGAATCTGGCTCAAGGACAGTGGCAATGAATGTAAGACGAACTTTGCTCGGCTTCCTTCTCTTCGCCGCGTCAATCGTGTCCCTGCTTGCTCTGCCGTCGATTGCTTCAGCCCAGGGCTGCGCTCTGTGCGTTACCCAGGCTGCACAGGGCGGGAACCGGTTCATTGAGGCGCTTCGCTCGGGAATTCTGGTGCTTGTCTTTCCGCCCATGGCCATCAGCATCGGCCTCATTTACGTCTCCTGGCGGAAACGCAACTCCTTCCGTCAGTGATCGCACATTTCTCTATTCCCGAAATCCTCGGCAATTTGCTTTAGTCTTGACACCCTCTCCGCACCCCAGTATCCCTGAGCCTTCGTCGACTGGGAACGCGTCCCCCAAGCCCGCAACATCGCTTTAACCTACAAAACCCAAACCTGCCTGGCTCACAAAACTCTAGGAGCAATCAATCATGGAACAGGTAAAAACAAAATCGGTCGAACCGCATTAGCGGACACTCTCTCGGAAGTCTGCTGGGACGAACTCAACGAGACCGGTGCTTACGTCGAGCGCGGATCCGGAGACCTCTATCGCGTGCCCAAGGAAGCGCTTATCCCTGCTGGATCCCCCATCAGGAGAGTGCCGGGGCATTCCGCCTCGTACAAATCAACCGCAATCCCTTCGTAACCACCCTCGAAGCGCGGCTGCGCTGTGCTCAACACAACATTGAGCCCAATTTCTGGAAATATCGACCGCCGCCCGGCTATTCGCGTGTTCCCGGTCGGTCCCGCAACCAGAAGAAGTCGAATATCCACTTTCCAACTCCCCTGGACAAGAATTGCTGCTGCCTCCACAGTTCAGTTCGCGAAACTCTTACCGACAGCAGACTCGTTGTACAATGTCGCCGTTTTGGAAGAACTCATCGCTAACTAATTCAGTATTCTTCCGAGCCTGGAGTCGTCACTCTCCTGCCGGAAAGGAACCCATGACCCTTCGCAACGCGAAACAGGCTTTGCTGGCTTTGTTTGCGGCTCTATTCCTCGTCTGCTCGGTTCAGGCGCAAACCAAACTCCTTCGGTTTCCTGACGTTCATGGCGACAAGGTTGTGTTTACCTACGGCGGCGATCTCTGGCTGGCCTCTACATCGGGGGGCTCTGCTACGCGTCTCACCGCGCATCCTGGCCTCGAACTCTTTGCGAAGTTCTCTCCCGATGGGAAATGGATCGCCTTCACTGGCCAGTATGATGGCGACGAACAGGTCTACGTCATTCCTGTAAGCGGTGGCGTCCCAAAGCAATTGACCTTTTACCCAGCTCGTGGACCACTTACGCCCCGCTGGGGTTACGACAACCAGGTCTATGGATGGACGCCCGATGGGAAGTCCGTGATATTCCGTTCTGGCCGGGAATACTTCGATCTCGGCGACAGCCGTCTATACACCGTTTCTGTTTCTGGTGGCATGCCCGAAGCCTTGCCCATGCCCAAATCTGGAGCGGGAGATTTCTCTCCCGATGGTTCCAAGGTCGTGTACTCGCCATTATTCCGTGATTTCCGCACCTGGAAGCGTTATGAAGGTGGCTGGGCTCAACAGCTTTATATCTTTCACTTGAAGTCCCACGCTGCCGAAAAAATTAGCGAGGACCCGCGCGTTCAGCGCGACCCTATGTGGATCGGCTCCAAGATTTTCTACTCCTCCGATCGCGACGGCACCAACAACCTCTACTTTTACGATCCTTCCAGTAAGAAAACAGAACAACTCACGCACAGCACGAAATGGGATCTCCGTTGGCCAAGTACGGACCATAAAAGTCAAATTGTGTATGAAATGGACGGGGAGCTGAACGTTCTTGATACTTCCACCAGCCAGTCGCGCCACATCTCCATCGAAGTTCCGAACGATGGCGTAGCGATGAGGCCCGCGCAGGTGTCTGCCGCCGAACAAATTGAGAATTTCAGCCTCAGCCCAAAGGGTGAACGTGCCCTCTTCGTTGCCCGCGGCGACATCTTCACCGCGCCCATCGAGAAAGGACCCACACGCAATCTAACCAACTCATCGAATGCGCACGACAAGTGGGCACGCTGGTCACCAGATGGAGCAAAAATCGCATTCGTCTCCGATCTCGATGGTGAGGACGAAGTCTACCTCGTCAATCAGGACGGCTCCAGCCACCCGGAGCAGTTGACGCACGGTTTTCAGGCCATGCTTCACGCTCCCGAATGGGCCGCCGATGGCAAGCGCATCGCTTTTTCCGACAAGGATGGAAAACTTTTTGTTCTGACCCTTGATGGCAAAAAGATCACGCAAGTTGCCAGGGATTCCGGCGGAAATTTGCGCGACTACACGTGGTCGCAGGACGGTGGGCACCTGGCTTTCACCTTGAGCAATCCGAACGGCTTTAGGTCCATCTACATCTGGAGCGTTAACGACGGTCAGGTTCATCGTATTACGAGCGACCTGTTCGATTCTGGTGATCTCGCCTGGGATCCTGACGGCAACTATCTGTACTACATTGCTCTGCATGACTTTCAACCAGCGCTTAGCCACATCGAATTCGACTATGCGGCCAACCGCGGCGCAGGACTCTTTGCACTCGCGCTTCGCAAAGACGTGAAGAATCCATTCCCGCCGGAAAGCGACGAAGTTACCCTGGCGAAGGAAGGCGAAAAAACCGTCAGTACCGACAAGGCAAAGCCTGAAGAAAAAAAGGAAGAGAAAAAGGACGAAAAGAAGAGCGAAAAACCAAAAGAATACATTCGTATTGATTTCGATGGACTCTCTGATCGTGTCGCGCGTGTTCCAATTGAAGGCGACAACTACGAAGGCCTCGTTGTCACCAAGGAGTATTTAATCTACACGCGCGCCGGCACACCGTTTTACGGCCGCGATAGTTATCCTCCGACCAATCTAATTCTCTATTCGATGAAGGATCGCAAGGAAACAGTTCTCGCGGAAAACGTCCGAGCTTATGTCGTTTCTGATGATGGGAAGAAAGTCTTTGTTCATTTCGAGCGCGAATACAAGCTTTTCGACGCCAAGCCCGAAGGGAAGGCCAACCCAAAGATCGTCTCAACCGCCAACCTTCTGGTGGATCGCGTGCCGCAGCAAGAGTGGACCGAAATGTTCAACGAAGTATGGCGTCGTTACCGCGATTTCTTCTACGCGAAGAACATGCACGGCTATGACTGGAACGCCCTTCGCCAGCAATATGGGGCGCTTGTCCCTTACGTTGCGCACCGTTCGGACCTCAACTACGTTCTCGGTGAAATGGTGTCGGAGCTCAGTACTTCCCACTCTTACATTGAGGGCGGCGACTTCGATATGCCGAAGCGCGCACAGATTGCCCTCCCCGGCGCCAGCTTCGAACTAGACCGCGCCACCGGGCGCTACCGGATTGCCAAAATCTATCGCGGCCAAAATGAAGAAGAACTCTATCGTTCTCCGCTCACTGAAATCGCCATCGATGCCAGGGAAGGAGATTACGTCCTGGCGATCGACGGAGATGATTTGACGGCAGACAAGAATCCCTATCAACTCCTTCGCAATAAAGCCAATCGACCCGTACAGCTCACCCTGAATGCCAAGCCTTCAACCGACGGCGCCCGGCACATCAGCTATCGTCCGATCACCACGGAACGAAATCTCATCTATCTGGATTGGGTCAATCACAATCGCGATGCCGTCTCCAAAGCCACCAATGGACGCGTCGGCTACATTCACATCCCGGACATGGGCGCAGCCGGCATCCGCGAATTCCTGAAGTTCTACTATCCTCAGATTCGCAAGGAAGCGCTGGTCGTGGACGTTCGTGGCAACGGTGGGGGTAATATTTCGCAGATGCTCATCGAGCGGCTGCACCGAGAACTTCTCGGCACTTCCTTCGATCGCGTGTCTGACTACACACGCACTTATCCCAATGCGGTCTTTTACGGCCCAAAGGTCTGCCTGCTCAACGAAACGTCGGCTTCCGACGGCGACATCTTTCCTTATATGTTTCGCCAAGCTGGACTCGGTCCGCTGATCGGTAAACGTACCTGGGGCGGCGTGGTTGGCATTACTGGCCGGGGTCCGCTTCTTGATGGCGGAACAGTCTTCGTACCGGAGTTTGCCACCGCTACTGTTGATGGGAAATACGTAATCGAAGGACACGGCGTTGATCCCGATATTGTCGTGGAAAACGACGCGGCGTCGGTGATCTCCGGCCGCGATCCTCAGCTCGAGCGCGGCATTTCGGAAATCATGAAGGCGCTCGAAGCGAGTCCGAAAAAGCTTCCGTCGCGTCCGCCGGACCCTGTGAAAACGCCCAGGCGTTGAGTAAATTTCCTAGACTTTCAGAGTTTTCACTAGAGCACTCAGACCGTTCCAGAAAATCTGGACGCCGATACATACGAGCAGAAACGACGACAGGCGAAGGATCACATTCATGCCGCTTGGTCCGACAGCTGCGGCCAGACGATCGGCATATCCGTAACAAACGTAGATCGTCACCGCGATGAGCGCCGCTCCAATCGCGGCGGAGAGTAGCCCCAGAAGGTTGGCTCCCAGATGCCGCGGTTCATTGGCGCCCAGCGTGATGGCGATGGAAATTGATCCTGGGCCCACTGTCAGCGGCAAGGTCAGCGGATAAAAAGCGTTCTTCAAAATGTCCTGCTGAGTAACGCTCTGATGGACTTGTCCCCGGTCCATTTGATCACTCCGCGTCAGCATGGCCCAACCTGTCGAAACAACAACCAGTCCGCCGCCAACCTGTACAACCGGCAGCGAAATGCCGAAAAACGAAAGGATGTGCGTGCCGACGACAACGGAAACAATCAGCAGAATAAAACTATTCATCGCCACGCGACGCGCCAGCAATCTTCTTGATTCCGTCGAATAGTCTTGCGTTAGCAACAGGAAGACAGGGCTTCCGCCGATCGGATTCACGATTGGGAACAGCGCCGTCACGATCAGCAAAATGCTTTTTGTTATTTCAAAGAACATATCGGTCGGAGGAGTATACCCGAAAAGACGAGGTACTCTCGGCCACCTTCGAGCTATCTCGAACGCGCTGCGCGAACGACTTTCGCCGTCGTGATCGCCTGGCCAACGTGCCGCTGCTGGGTTTTGTGATTATCGTGGCGAACAGTGGAGTCGAATAGGTACCCGCTGGTAATGGGCCACCTGCGCCGACCGTGTAGTTGATTGTCGTTGTCGGAGCGCCCGTGTTGATATCGACGAAGTCCGGCAGGCTTCGGCCAAAACTGCCAAGATAGCTGACCGAGACGACCGTGTTTCGTGCAATCTCGCGTTCGAACGTCAGGTCTGTCTGTTGGACCGAAGGAGCCTGGAAGTTTTTGTCGAAGAAGGTGATGTTCAGTCCGGATGGGGAGCCGGGTTGCGTGGAAAGGATCTGCGGCAGCGAAGGCGCGTTCAGCGTCGTTGGAGTGAAGAAGAAAGAGAACTGTCCTCCCTGTATGCCCGTGTTGGTCAGTGCGTTGTAAACGGTGGAGTTAATGATGCGGCCGAAAAAGACGCCATAGCCGCCGCGGACCGACGTTTTGCCGTCTCCAGTTACATCCCACGCGAAACCGATGCGCGGGCCAACGTTGTTCTGGTCGCTCGGCAGCTGTTGCGTTTGCGGGACTGCCGGATTAGCAAGAATCGGATCGGGCAGCTTCTCGTACTCATAGCGAACGCCGATGTTCAGGGTGAACCGAGGAAGAATCCGCCAGTTGTCTTCCGCGAAGAAAGCATAATCACCCGTGTTGAATTCAAAACCCAGCGGTCCGAACGCCTGCTGATAGTTGCTGTAGCACGGAACCTTCACGCCCGAGGTCGTACAGGTGTTTATGGCATTCAGATCAGAGAAGTAATTTGCCAGGCTGGAATAGCTGAACGAACCGTACTGAAAGCGCAGGTTCTGGCTTAAATCATGGGTATGGGCATAGTCCACGCCAAATTTGAAACTGTGCCTGCCGTGATTCCAGCTGACGGTGTCGGCAAATTGGGTGCGACGTTCATCCGGAAACGCCGGCCGCTGCAGAAACGTCGGCACGCCCATGTCAAAGCCGTTGGTTATGAACACGTCGGGAGAAAGGCCGAGCGGATTGGTATAGCCGGGGAAGAGCGGCGAAGTGATGAAATTGGCCTGTTCGTATGCAGAAGATGGCTGTGCGAATTCAAACTCAAGGTCTCGCCCATATTGGAACCGCGCTTCGTTCGACAATGATGGAGTGAACGAGGTGTAGAGCTTAGCGACGCCCCAGGTATCACGAACGTAGTCGTTGCCGAAGCTGGCTATGCCGAAGGTATTGCTCGCTTGAGTCTGAATACCCGCTGGCGATGCCCAGCGCATTCGATTGACTTCAAACGAAGCGTGATTCTTGCTGTTGATCGTCCAATCGACCTTCGGAAGAAAAATCGTAGCCTGGCCTTTCCGCGGTACCGGACCAAGCTCTGCAAGAAGTCCGCTCAATCCGGCATTATATGTCTGTGCAGCACTGCCGTAAGCAGGTTTGCCGAGCCGAGACATCAGCGTGCAGGCTCCCAACGTGGCAGTCAGGACGTTTGCCCCGTTGCTGCTCGAGTTCTTGATGGCTGTCTGATTTGGATTGTTTGTCGCGGGTGTCGTCAATGCCTGGCATGAGCCGCCGTAGGGAGTTAAGTCGGGTACGGGAGCAGCGAAGAAGGCACTCGGGCTTCCAGGAACTGCGGTTCCGGGAAAATCACGATCATAGCGATCCACGGCGAAGAAGAAAAACAACCGATCCTTCAGAATGGGACCACCGATGCCGCCACCCCAAATTTTTCGAACGTCCTTGGGCTTGTACGGAGCGGAGGTAAAGACACCCGGAGAGGTTTGTGTCGTCAGACGCGTAAACGGATTTGCTGCGCCCCACTCGTTGTCGCGATCATAAAAGTAGGCCTCGCCATGGAACTGGTTCGAGCCGGTCTTAGTGACGGTGTTGATGACAGCCCCGGCGGCGCGACCGTATTCCGAGGAATAGTTCGAAGTGTTTACTTGAAACTCCTGCACGGCCGCCTTGGGGATGGTGTACCCGATGCGCGTGCGACCACGCTCTTCGGAAAAGAACGCCTGGTTGTTGTCGCCGCCGTCTACGGTAGAGTTGTTGAGAAGCGTACTCATGCCTCGGAAACTGATCAACCCAAAACCGCTGGCATCATTGACCGCGCCGGGTGTGAGAAGCGCGAAACTTGACCAACGGCCATTATTGATAGGCAGATTGTTGATGGCCGTTTGATCTAGCGTTGGAGCAAACTCTGCCGAGGTGGTGTTGACTTGTGGAAGCTCGGCGCTGACGACGACGGTGGCCCCTGCTGAAGCCACGTTCAGCTTCGCCGGGACTTCGGTGACGCTTCCAATCTGCACAATTACATTTTCTGCTGTGAAAGGAGCCAAACCTGGAGCTTCCACTTTCATGGTGTACGAGCCCGGTTGCAGGTTGGCCACGCGAAAATAACCCGATTCGTCGCTGGACGCCGTTTGCACCAGGTTCGTACCCTTATTCGTTACTGTCACGCTCGCGTTTGGCACTGCGGCTCCGCTCGCGTCCGTTACCGTGCCAGCGATCGCGCCATCCGTTGTGGATTGGGCTCGTAGTCCGGGTGAGATCAGCAGTAGATAAAGAACTGAAATTACACAAGCTATCCGACGAAACATGGGCCCACCTGTGAACATGCAAAATCCTCCTAGGATTTACAATGGTAGTGCTCGGATTAGACTGCCACCCGCATCGCCGCCCGGGGTGGGGGGCGGATAAACCAAAGCTGTCGGCTACTTTGTTTCAGCCCGAGGTAAGTGCCTGTGATTCGATATTCTTATCACAGCGATACGACTTTCCACAGTACTGAGCTGTGGAAATCTAGTGAAAAAACACTCAAAAAACTGATTCCTGCTATCAGCTCTTTTTCTTCGCACCCGAGTGCCAAGAAGTCTATGCGAAAATTGTTTCCGTTCCATGAACGCCGAAATAAGAGCGCGTAAATGGCCGCTTGAAGACGCCGCCATGCTGAGATAAAGTCACGCGGGACTCACGAGGAGAAAATGGCCATCCAGAAGCAACGCGCGAACAAAAACAATTCGCCCATTCCGTCCGGCACAGAGCGGGTGAAGGTCCTGCTTACCCACGCGAAAATCCAAAAAAGAATTCGCGAGATGGCCAAGCTGATTCGCAAGGATTTTCCGAACGAACCCCTTCTGCTGGTAGGAGTTTTGAAAGGCGCCGTCTTGTTTCTGGCCGATTTGGCGCGTCAGATCTCCGGTGAAGTGACGTTTGATTTCATCGCGGTATCAAGCTATGGCAAAGATTCACGTTCCTCTGGCCAGGTGAAACTCAACAAGGACCTCGACTCCAGCATCGAGGGTAAAACCGTCATTGTAGTGGAAGATATTTTGGATACTGGTCTCACGCTGCGCTATCTTTTGCGCATTTTGCAGCACCGCAAACCGAAGAATCTGCGCGTCGCGGTCCTGTTGGATAAAGTGGAGCGTCGCCTGACTGACGTGACTGCCGATTATGTTGGTTTTGCCATTCCCAATGAATTCGTAGTCGGCTACGGGCTCGACTACGCGGAACGCTACCGCAATCTGCCGGACGTTAAAATATTGTCGCTGCCCGGCGGAAATCACTAAGCAACGCACCATCCCGCTCCACCGTCGTTTGACCCGTGCACTGTTATAATAGAGCTGCGAATGAATCCAACTGAATCATCCACAGAACTAAAACTCGTCCAGCCTGGCGGCGAAGTGTCTGCAGAGGTGCTCGCTACACTTACCGAAATCGGCGAGGAAGTGAATGCTTCTCTCGATCTTGACGAAGTTCTGGCGCGCACGGCCGCGCTCATCAAAAGGCACATTGACTATGAAATTTTTGGTGTCTTGCTGATGGAAGAGGGTGGCGCCGCGCTCAGGCACCGCTTTGCCATCGGCTATCCGCCCGATCTCGCGGCGAATCTGCGCATCCCACTCAGCCACGGAATTACAGGTACCGCAGCCACCACTGGCCACTCCGTTCGCGTCAGCGACGTCACCAAGGACCCCAGATACATCAATGCGATCGACAGTGTGCAATCTGAACTCGCTGTGCCGTTGATGATTCAGGGCAAGTGCATCGGCGTCTTGGATATTCAGAGCAATCGTCCGGACTACTTCACGCCCGACCAGCAGAGCATTCTTACCATGCTCGGGAGCCGTTTGGCCGTCGCCATCGAAAACGCGCGATTGTTCGAAAGAGTGCGATCACAGGCCCAGACGCTACTCCTCCTCAATGAAGTCAGCCGGGAAATGAGTTCCATCCTCGACGTTGAGGAATTATTGCGCCGTGCGGCAGAGCAAGTGAAGCGCGTTATCGACTATCAAATCCTCAGCATTCTGTTGTATGACGAAGAACAGAAAATCTTCCGCCATCGGCTGGACGTAAAGCATGGCCAGCGCGTGCAGGGCAAAATGCGTGTTGCAGCCAGCGAGGGAATCGTTGGCGCGGCTGCAACTTTGCGCGAACCGGTTCTCGCGCCCGATGTCTCCGTGGACCCGCGATACTTGATGGTTAATCCAGAAACCCGTTCGGAACTGGCGATTCCTATGCTCCACAAGGGGAAAATCGTGGGCGTCCTTGACCTGGAGAGCGCCCAACTGAATGCCTTCAACGAAGAGCACGTGCAGACGCTCTCGATTCTGGCCGCGAACCTTGCCATTTCTCTCGAAAATGCTCGTCTATACGAGCAGGTAGCGCGCGATGAAGCAAGACTTGAGCGTGATCTGCAAGCCGCAAAGCGCATCCAGGGCGCGCTGATTCGTCCCGTGCCCAGCGAAGATTATGGCCTGGACATGGCAGCACGCTATTTGTCCGCGCGCGAAGTCTGTGGCGATCTTTATGAATTCTTGCGCTATGGGCCTCAACAGCTCGGCGTCGCGCTTGCCGATGTCAGCGGCAAAGGCACGGCGGCTGCGCTCTACGGCGCTGTCGCGATTGGCATCATGCGAAGTCTCGCTCCGCAGAAATTGCAGCCCGCGGAAATGCTGCGCCAGATGAATCAACTCGTAGGCGAGCGCCGCGTCGAGGGGCGATTCATGACTGCATGCTTCGGAACCTGGCAGAAGGGCCGCCGCAAACTGCGCGTGGCGAATGCTGGGCAGTCCCAACCGCTGCTATACAAGGACGGGCGTTGCGGCAAGATCGAGCTGACCGGATTTCCGCTGGGCATCTTTGAAGAGACAAGCTACGACGAATGGGGTGTCACACTCGACCCCGGCGACATCGTGATTTTTCATTCGGACGGAATCGCGGAAACCATGAACAGCGAAGGCCAATTTTTCGGAACCGAACGGCTAAGAAAACTCGTCGAGACGCATCACGAATCAACCGCCACGGAAATTTCCGATTTAATCCTGCGCGAGGTCGACTGGTTTGCGCAAAGCGCGCCACTCTCAGATGACCGCACTCTCGTGGTGCTGAAAGTTCGATGAGCGCGCAGCCGAGGACACCCATACATCCGCTGCGCTACGTTGATCCCGCGGAATTCACGCCGAATTTTGCATGGCGCGGTTCAAAGAAACGCCGCGGTGACGAAGTCTTTTGTGAAGACGTTTCGCTTGCGGATGCCGCCGAGACTTTCTCCACACCGGCCTACATTTACAGCCAGGCCGCCATTGAAGCTGCCTTTTGCGAGCTTGACAAAGGTCTCGGGGCGCTGCGCCACACGCTCTGTTTCGCCGTGAAATCCAACGGAAATCTCACCATTCTCAAATATCTAGCAAAATTAGGCAGCGGATTCGACGTGGTGTCCGGTGGCGAACTCGAACATCTTGGCCATCTCGGTATCCCCGGTGACAAAATTGTTTTCTCCGGTGTTGGCAAGTCGCGGGAAGAAATTCGCGAGGCACTCCGGTATCGCAGCCGTGGCTCCACGGGCCGCCGTGGGTTGTTGCTCTTCAATATCGAATCCGAAGCCGAACTTGGCGTTTTGCTCGACGAATCAGCGAAGCAGATGAAGCTCGGTTGTGAGGCACCCAGCGTTTCCATCCGCGTAAACCCCGACGTCCGGGCTGGCGGCCACCCGCATATTTCGACAGGACACCACGAACACAAATTTGGTCTGGACTGGAATGCCGCGCGCGAACTCTACACCAAGCATCGCAATCCGAAGTGGATTCGGTGGCACGGAATTAGTGCGCACATCGGCTCGCAAATTACAGCGCTGCAACCTTTCCAGAAAGCGCTCGCGCGTCTCGCGAGTTTTGTTCGCGAACTCCGTGAATTGGGAATCGACTTGAAATATCTCGATTTTGGCGGCGGCCTCGGCGTGCGCTACACGGACCAGAAGCCACCTTCTCGTATCGACTACGCGCGCATGATCGCTCGTACCGTAAAGCCGCTGGGCATTCACCTGCTGCTCGAGCCCGGCCGCACAATCATCGCCCATGCGGGTGTATTGTTGACTCGCGTTCAGTACACGAAGGCAAATCGTCACAAGAATTTTGTCGTGGTCGATGCGGGAATGAATGACCTACTGCGGCCGGCGTTGTACGGCGCTATCCATCCAATCACTCGCGTGACGCGCGCAAAAAAAGAGAAACAAAGCGCCACAATGGTGGACATTGTCGGTCCGGTCTGCGAAACCGGCGATTGCTTTCTGCGAAACTGGCCTTTAGGCAACGTCAGACCTGGCGACGTCCTGGCAATCTGGACCGCCGGAGCCTACGGCATGTCGCTGGCTTCAAACTATAATGCTCGATGTCGTCCCGCGGAAATCTTGGTAGAAGGTAAGCGCGCGCGAATTATCCGCAGACGCGAAACAGCTCAGGATCTTCTTCGCGGGGATGTTTTGGCCTAGGACCACGATCTAAAGATTTTCGTCGCTGTTCGTTACGCTTCGCCCCACTTCAATTTGTTCCGCAGAATCTCGTAGTAAGACTTGCGATGCGGTTGAATAAGTTTTAGGCGTTCTTTGGCGCGAATGATCGAAACGCGATCTTCAGACTGCATCAACACGCCTTTTTGGCCGTCGAGAGTGAGATACACGGACTCCGCGGTTCCCCGCAGCCGCATTTCCACATTACAGCAGTCGCCAACAACAAGCGGGCGATCGCTCAGCGTATGCGGACAAATAGGCGTCAAAATGATGGACTCCACTGCGGGGTGCACAATAGGCCCACCAGCTGACAACGAATAAGCCGTTGACCCCGTCGGCGTTGCGACAATCAATCCGTCAGCCCGGTAGCGGCATACAAAATCTTCATCAATCAAGAGTTCGATCTCGATCATTCGAGCCAGCGCGCCCTTCGTGATCACCGCTTCGTTCAGCACGAGCTGCGATTCCACTACCTGTCCTTCACGAATCAATGAAGCCGTCAACATCACGCGTTCACTTGCAGTGAGATGGCCCGCAATAGTTTCTTCGAGCGCCGGATAAAGCTCTCCCAACGTGAAGCTGGTCAGAAAGCCAAGGCTGCCCAGATTGATTGGCAAAATTGGAATTCCGCGCGGAGCCGCTTCGCGCGCAGCCGCAAGCAACGTGCCATCGCCGCCGAGCACCAGAAGCAAATCAGACTCGTGTGCAAGCAATTCGCGCGGCCGTCCTTCGGTCCCGTCACGCAGCGAAGCTGCGGTTTCCGTGTCATAGATTCCCCGAATCCCGCGTTTTGAAAGCCATTCGAGCAGCGGCCGCACGATGTCGGTGATGTCGGCGCGGCGCGGTCGCGAAAAAATTCCAATCGCGCAAAAAGACTCGGAAGACATGGATGCAGGGATTCTACCTTAGACAGTTTTCCGGGCGTGGAGAAAAAACTCCTGGTTACCTTCGGCGCCCGCTAGCTGGCTCGCCTTCACGCCAAGCGCGCTAAGCCCGAGTTTCACTGCAGCACTTTGCACGGATTCAATCGCCCGTTGGTGGAGTGCCGGATCGGAAACAATTCCACGTGGACCGATGTCTTCCCGCTGCAATTCAAACTGCGGCTTGATCAAGATCAGGAGATCCGATCCCGGCTCAGTTAGCGGAATTGTCGCCGGCAGAATCTTTGTGACAGAAATGAACGAGACGTCCGCAACCACCAGACTCACCTTTTCAGGCAAATCCTTTGGCACGAGCTCGCGGGCATTCCTCTTGATCCGGATTACTCGCGAATCCTGCAGCAGCTTCCAATCAAGCTGATCGACATTGACGTCTACTGCGTAAACGCGGCTTGCACCGTACTGCAGCAGGCAATCCGTGAACCCGCCATTCGACGAACCAAGGTCGAGACAAACCTTTCCATCCGTAGCGACTGAGAAATCCTGCAATGCTCCTTCCAACTTGAATCCGCCCCGGCTGACGTACTTCTGAATCCGGCTGTGAATCTCAAGGACAGCATCTCGCGCAACCGGTTGCCCCGCTTTTGCCGCCGCCGCGCCGTTCACCAGAACTTCTCCGGCAAGAATCATGGCCTGCGCCTTTTCCCGCGAACCTGCAAATCCGCGCTCAAAGATGAGTACGTCCAGGCGAATGCGGTCTTTGCGCGGTGTCATGGGGAAGAGGGACGATTCGTCGGATCAGGTGCGGCGATGGACCAGAAATTCCGCGATTTCGCGAAGCCGCGCGGCGCGCGCCCCATAGCTTGCCAGGTCGGCAATTGCTTTTGAAGAAAGTTCGTTCGCGATTTCGTGCGACCGTTCCAACCCAAAAACCGCAGGATAAGTCGCCTTCTGCTGCGCAATGTCCTTACCCGCCGTTTTTCCGAGCGCCGCCGAAGACTCTTCAACATCCAGAATATCGTCCGTAACCTGAAACGCCCACCCAATCGTTTCGCCGAAGTGCCGGAGCCGCGTGATCTCTTCCTCTGGCGCTCCAGCACAAATTGCTCCCGCAGTGATCGAAGCGCGAATCAACGCGGCTGTCTTCGAACGGTGAATATATTCGAGCGTCTCCGGCCCTACGGTTTTGCCCTCCGCTTCCAGATCCGCGACTTGCCCGCCGACCATTCCGTTCATCGTTCCTGCCGACGTTGCAACTTCCGTAAGCATCTTTACGCGCAGTTCCGTATTGACTGGCGTTGCTCCAAGCGTTTCGAACGCCAATGTGAGCAGCGCATCTCCCGCCAGTATCGCGATCGCCTCACCGAATTGTTTGTGACATGTCGGCTTGCCGCGCCGCAAGTCATCGTTATCAAGAGCAGGCAAATCGTCGTGAATCAGCGAATAGGTATGGATAAATTCGATCGCACAAGCGGGATGCAGTGCGGGCGTAACATCTTGCGCAAAGATACGCGCGGTCTCAAGACAAAGAATGGGCCGGATTCGCTTCCCGCCCGCGAATACGCTGTAGCGCATTGCTTGGTGAATCGACTGCGGCGGGGTTTCCTCCGCCGGAATCAACTGCTGCAACGCAGCATCCACCAATTGCAAATCTTCTTCAAAAAACGGCGGGAGATTCATCGGGGGGATGGTGTCCCGTATTGTGCAGGCCATGCCAGCGTGAGTATGCAGATCACGCTTCGCCCTCGCCTTCAGGTTCAAACGGCTGCGCCACCAGTTTGCCGTCCGCCTTCTTCAGCAGAATCTCGACTTTGCCCTCGGCTTCTTCCAATTGCTTCTGACATTCGCGCGACAATTCAACGCCCTCTTCAAAGAGTTTCATCGCTTCATCCAGCGAAAGTTGTGGGCTTTCCAGTTTGCGAACGACTTCTTCTAGGCGCGCAAGAGAGCGCTCGAAATCTGGCTTTTTCTGCGGTTCTGGCTTTTTCGGAGCTGGCGTGTTCACGCGGCCTTTTCAAGCGGCGCTCACTTCTCGCAGCGCTCGCAAAACGAAAATAGGTTCGTCCACAGTCTTGATGAACTTGCCATCTCAAGCAGTGGTTCCACACAGCATTCTAAGGCACGCCGAAGAACCGAGACAATTGATTTGTGTACTTCGGCAGTCTTTCTTCACGGCTTTAGCCTTAGCGTGTGTTTGCGAATCGCGGCTTCCGCCGCATCGCTGAATGGCGCAACCACGGGCTTTCCGTCATACCAATAGCGAAATTGATCCGCGTAATGGCTGCTTCCAGGCTGCCCGCTCTGTCCGCCAGCAATCACCATGAGCGAATTGTCCCAGTCACCAACGCTTGCCACCACTCGCATCGCGGGCCCGTGATGCCGCGTCGCCGCCCGCGGGCTGAAGCTGGTCCCGCCCTGTGGCTTTCCAGTGATGCTGAATATTTTTTTCAGCCAGCCCACGCGGCCAATCGGATGCAGAATCTCCAGGGAATCAAATCGCTTCCATGGCCAATCTTCCACGCGCGCGCTCCCGCTGTTTTTTTCCAAGCTCTTCACGGATTCATCCGCTGCCGCCACGAGTAGTTCATCGTAGCTTTTGTAGGCCGCGGGAAGCCACGCCGCCGGTCGCTCCGTCAGCACTCGCTGCAGAAAAGCCATACTCCGCCATTGATAGAGTTCCGTGTCATCGCCAAGGACCGGTTGCAAAATCAGCTTCAGCGCCGCTCGCCGTGTGCCTTCAAGAAAAGGAACAACCGTTGAATCCGCATCCGCGATTCCATTCCAATCCTTCGATAATCCAATCAGTTTCTGCGTACGAAGATCTTTCGGCGCTGCAATTTTTGCGGCCGGCACAAGCTGCTCTGAAAGAAACACATCCGGATAGCTGTAAGTATCAGTCTGCACCTTCAACATATCGTCAGGCCGCAAGTCATGTTTGTCATGCACAAGGTCCCAAATCCGCGCAGTCCGGTAAGGCTCTTCCCAATGATCTGTGAGGTACGGTATGTAATCCGGCCCAACCACTCGCGCGTTTGCAGTGACGATCAAACCATCTTCCGGATTAAACGCCTGCGGCAATTCCTCAAAGGGGATGTATCCCTTCCATTCGTAAATGTCTGTGTCGCCGGGAACCGGAACTTCTCCATGGCCCTTTTTTCGAATGGGCACTCGCGCGGCCATCACATATCCAATATTCCCGTTCACGTCCGCATATACGACATTCTGCGCTGGTCCCCAGACGCTCTTCATAATTTCGCGAAACTCTTTCCAGTTCTGCGCTTTTCCCAGGCGGTTGTAAGTATTCGCAAGGCCGCCGGGCTCCGTCGCTGTCCAGCGCAAAGCGTAGCCCGTGTCGCCAGATTGCCTCATCACCGGACCGTGACGCGTCACCACGACGCGCAGATGCTCGTCGGCAGCGCCCTTCACGTGGATAACCTCATCCACGATCTGCGCCTTCAGCCATTTTCCGTTTCCTTTGTATTCCTCAGACTGTGCAGGATTGAACGTCTCGACATAAAGGTCCTGGACGTCTGCGCCGTTATTCGTAAATCCCCACGCGATCCGGTCGTTGTGGCCGATTACCACCAGCGGGGCGCCAGGCAGCGTGAACCCTTTCACATTCCATCCCGGGCACGTCAGATGTATCTGATACCAGATCGGCGGAACGCTTAACTCCAGATGAGTATCATTCGCCAGAAGTGGCTTGCCAGTGGCCGTGTGTTCGCCGCTCACCACCCAATTGTTACTCCCCAGCGCGTGGCGAATGTCGCGGCGCGATTCTCCTACCCATTGCACGATTGCCGGGGCCAGGGCGGAAGTTAGATCGGGATGGCTCAGATCCTGATGATCCGTGTCCGGAGATTTGGCGCTTGCTTTCAGAACGGAGTCCTGCTCCATGTCATCATCGTCATCTTCGTCGTCAGGGTTTGTACCCGAACGTTGCGAGCCATCTCCCGGACGATCCGGATCGCCCACCACAAAATGATCAAGGGCCGCATCCTGCGCATACAGCGCCTTCGCGCGATCCGCTCCAACGCGAGCCGTCACCTGCGCCCGATCAAGTTCGTCTTCCCAGGTATTCGTCAGTGTTTGGTACATGTATCCGGCGATTGCCAGTGAATCCGCAGGCCGCCACGGTTGAGGTTTGTATTTTAGAAGCGTGAACTCGACAGGCAGTTTACTCTGGTGCTGCTCGATAAACTTATTTACGCCCCGAGCGTACGCTTCCATCGCGCTGCGCGACTCCTCGTCGAGAAGAGCAACGTCGCGTTCGGCCGCCGGTCCGAATCGTAGGAGCCTGAATTGCTTGTCTAGAGGAATCGCCTTCGGTCCTACAACTTCCGAAAGCTGTCCCCGCGCCACTCGTCGCAGCACGTCCATCTGGAACAGCCGGTCTTGCGCCACCACATACCCTTGCGCTTCCGCCATATCCGCAAGCGAACCCGCGCGAATGTGCGGAATCCCCCAAACATCGCGCTCAACCGTCACTTCTTTCTGCAGACCAGGCAGGGAAGCTGTTCCATCGACCTGTGGTAGCGGTCGTATGAACAACCACCACGCCGCTCCACCAACCACGGCGATCAGAACAGTCAGAATCCATCCGGCAATACGCAGCAAGACTCGCAGATCATTTCCTCGGGAAGATGTAAACAATAAGTCTAGAGTACGCATTCTGGCCGTGCAACGTAGAACCTCTCGCGATTCGCACAGCGTGCCCACAACGTACCCGCGACATGCTATTGTGCCGTTCTTCTCCTGATACAATTACAATTCGAAGATGACCGCCACGCGGTCAAGGCTGCGAAGGAGCATCCACACCGAATGTTTGTCGTTCGCCTGATTGGCGTGCTTATTCTCGTCCTGCTCAACGGATTTTTCGCGGCTGCCGAATTCTCGCTGGTTGCCGTGCGTCTGTCCCGCGTCCGTCAGCTTGTCGCAAAAGGAAATGCCCGAGCCAAAATCGTCGAAGGTCTCGTCGCGGATCTTCATCGCGTCGTGTCGGGCGTCCAGCTCGGAATCACGCTCACCAGTCTCGCACTCGGCGCGCTCGGCGAATCCACTCTTGCCAAATTTTTCCAATCTTTATGGCCGGGAATTCCGGGAGCACGTTCGGCCATGCTGGCTCACGCACTCGCGCTCACTGCCGCATTCATTCTCCTTACTGCGCTGCACGTGGTGATCGGCGAACTGGTCCCGAAAACGGTGAGCCTCGCACGTGCCGAACGCGTCGCGCTCCTCATTGCTCGCCCATTTCATTGGTTCCTGAACACTTTTCGCTGGGCCATCGACTTGCTCGACCGCGTTTCCGGCAAAATCATCACCGCCATGGGAGTTTCGACGCAAGCAGGCCACGGTGTCGCGCACTCTACCGAAGAGTTGCAGATTCAGATTCAACAGGCTCGCGAACGCGGTCTGCTTGCACCAAGCGAAGAGAGAGTCATCCTCAGCGCCATCGAACTTGGCCAGGTCCAGGTCCGCGAAATTATGGTTCCGCGCCCGGACATGCACATTCTCCGCATCGAAGCCGAATTCGACGAAGTTCTTCGCGCGTTTGCCACCACGCAACGCTCGCGAATTCCCGTCTATCGCGGCACGGTCGACCATATCCTCGGCTTTGTGCACATCAAGGACATGCTCTGGGTTTTGCAGAGTCGCGAGCGCCGCACTGCCGAAGGCCTTCTTCCGCAGCCGTTTGACCTGCGCCGCATTTTGCGCGAAGTGCTGATCGTGCCGGAAACCAAGCCTGCAAGCGAGCTGCTTGAGGAGTTGCGAACTCGCCGCACCGGCATGGCCGTCGTCGTGGACGAATTCGGCAGCCTCTTGGGGCTTGTTACTCTCGAAGATATTCTCGAACAGGTCGTCGGCGAAATTCACGATGAGTTCGACGTCGTCGAAAAACCGCTCACTTTGGCTGACGGCGCCGTCATATTTGACGCCGCGTTAAACGTGCGTGATTTGGAAGCGCAGTATGGCATCACGATTCCCGAAGATCCGGCATACGCCACCGTTGGCGGCTTCGTTCTCGACCAGCTAGGATTTATTCCCAGCGGAGGTGAAAGTTTCGTGCACGGCGATTTGCGGTTCACCATTGCGGAAATGGACGGGAAGCGCGTCGCACGCGTAAAAATGGAACGCGTTAATCCGGCTGAAGGCAAGAAGAATAACGACTCCGAAACTTCGCCACGAAAAGCCGCAAAGTCCACGGTTTCCCGGTCATAATTCCGTTTCCGATGCTCCGCCATCTGCTCAAGCGATTTCTGCTCACGCTGCCGGCCCTCTGGCTGGTGCTCACGCTCGTCTTTTTAATGATTCACATTGTTCCCGGCGATCCTGTCGAGCAGATGCTTGGTGAAGGCGCAGCGCCCGGCGCGGCGGCGCAGTTGCGTCATTCTTTGGGCCTCGATCAGCCGCTCGGTCTGCAATACGGCCATTATCTTCTCGGACTTTTCCGCGGCGATCTCGGTCAATCCTTCAAGTTTCAGGCTCCCGTGCGTCAAATCATCTTTGAACGTTACCCAGCCACGTTGCAGCTGGCGTTCCTGGCTTTACTTGTCTGCGCGTCGATCGCCATTCCTGCGGGTGTCTTGGCAGCGCATCGTCGTGGTCAAACGCCCGATCGGCTCATCGGCGTTTTCACGCTTTTTGGACTTGCCATTCCGAATTTCGCTCTCGGTCCGCTTTTGATTCTTCTTTTCTCCATTGAAATTGGTCTATTGCCTGTGTCGGGAAGAAATGGACTCGGCAGCTATGTCCTGCCTGCAGCAACGCTTGGTGCCGCGCTTGCGGCAATTCTCACTCGCATGGTTCGCGGCGCAATGCTCGAAGAACTCTCCGCCGATTACATCCGCACCGCTCGCGCAAAAGGACTCAGCACGACTGCCGTACTCTTTCGCCATGGCCTGCGTAACGCATTGATCCCTATCATCACGATTCTCGGCTTGCAGTTCGGTACCCTTCTCGCCGGAACCATCGTAACCGAAACTATTTTTTCCTGGCCTGGCATCGGCCGCCTAACCGTCCAGGCAATTTCGGCGCGGGATTATCCGCTTTTGCAGGGTTGTATCCTCGTGATTTCTCTTTCCTACGTTTTGGTGAACTTGCTCACCGATGCGATTTATTCCGTTGTCGATCCACGAGTGCGAATCTCATGACCAAAAACGTCAGCGATTTTCTCCGGCAAAGCATGCTCGCCCGCATTGGTTTTTCCGCAGCGCTTTTGCTCTTCTTGGTTGCTCTGCTGGCTCCGCTGATCGCTCCTGCAAATCCCTTCGCGCAAAATCTTCCCGGGCGCCTCGCAGCTCCGTCCATCGCTCACTGGATGGGTACGGACGAACTTGGCCGCGACATCCTTTCCAGAGTCCTCTTTGGTGCGCGCGTCTCCCTCACTGTTTCCATCTGCGTGGTCTTTGGATGCGGACTCACCGGACTCGCCATCGGAACCATCGCCGGTTACTTCGGGGGATGGTGCGATCGCATCGTAAATCTTCTTCTGATCAATTCATTCCTTTCCTTTCCCGGAATTCTGCTCGCCATCGCATTCGCAGCGTTTTTCGGCCCCGGGATCGGCAAAGTAATTTTGGCGCTGGTGATCACGGGTTGGGCGGGCTATGCGCGATTGGCTCGCGCACAAGTTCTCAAAGTGAAGGAACTGGAATTCGCACTCGCTGCCCGTTCGCTTGGCGCCTCTACTTCCAGAATTATCGTAAGGCATTTGCTTCCGAATATTCTTCAGCCCGTCCTGATTCAAGCCACGATCGGGATGGCCGGAGCGATTCTTGCCGAATCTACGCTGAGTTTTCTGGGGCTCGGAGTTCTCGCACCCATTCCAAGTTGGGGTGCGATGCTCAACGATGCCCGTGGCCACCTCTTTGACGCGCCGCACATGGTGATCTTCCCGGCGCTCGCTGTGATGACCGCTGTTCTTGCGTTTAATTTGCTCGGAGATGCCTGGCGCGACTGGCTCGACCCGCGCACTCGTTCGCAGATGGCCGCGCTCGAATCGTCGAAATAAAGTTCCGCGGTTTTCGAGGCCAGTGAAATTACGAACAATCAAGCTGTCGCGAGTGTGACCTGCGTTCCACGGCCGATGCCCAGACTCCTCGCGGCGCTTCCACGGTTGATGCCAACTTCAATGAATCCATTCGACCCGATGTACGCAAACGCTTCGCCTGCTTTGCCTTTCGCGAACGTGTCCACCAGCTTGTTCACCGGATGAGTGCCCAGCATGAGTTGCACGGTCCCGGTTTCAATCGCCGCCGCGGGCAGATCTTCTGCGCGGAAATTCGTGATGATGTTGCCGAAGCTGTCCACGCGCAGGACGACGCCTTTTACCGCGCCATCCACCGGCTTCGGTTTCGGCATCGCAAATTTCTTGTAGTCCGTAATTTCGTCCCCCATCGCAGCTGCTTGCGACCCTTTCGATAGCCACGCTGCGACGGGCGCGAACACGTCCCGACCGTGAAATGTGTTGCTGACCGGATGCAAATAGTAGTGTTCAACATTCGCGTGGCGAACCAGAACATTTTCTTCACGCTCGTACACTAGCGAAAGCACGCCATTGTCCGGCGCCACAAAATATTGCGTTTCGCCGCTCACCAGCAGCGGCCGCCGGTCCGTGCCTACTCCCGGGTCCACCACCACCACGTGAATCGTGCGAGGAGGGAAGTAGGAATATGACGACGCGATTGCAAGCGCGCCATCGAGCAAATCGTACGCAGTGACATCGTGCGTGATATCCACGATGGTTACGTCTGGATTTATTTTCAGAATCACGCCTTTAAGCGTGCCGACCAGATGATCATTTGTTCCGTAGTCGGTTGTGAGTGTAATGATTGGCCGCGCCACTAAGTAGTCCTGCCTTCTCGCAAGAAATAATTCAGGAGTTGAGCGTCGACCGCCATATCAATCGCGCGCGCTCACTACGACGCTAACGAACACAACCTCAGTCGTCAATCAACCAACGTACTACTGCTGCGTAAAGCAAACTCGGCTATCGCGGGCCGACTGCAGATCGTTGCGCCTGGTTTCTGACGCTCAAGTCATTCTCAATGAGACGATGCACCAATCGCGCGGCGGTCTCGAATCTGTTGTATCGTTCAAAATGATCTCGGAGCTTGGAGAACATAAATTGAACAAATTCTATTTGGCGGCATTTCTGCTTTGTGCGTTTCCGCTCGTCGCACAAGAGCACCAGGATCCCTCCGCGGAGCCTCGCACCATGCGGTTATGGGATGGCAAAGCTCCCGGCGCGCTCGGCGATGCGGATTCTGACCGGCCAACGATCACCCTGTACGCCGCGTCAACGGAGCACAATCCGACCGCGGCCGTGATCGTTTTCCCGGGCGGCAGCTACGAGTATCTCGCTACCAACCACGAAGGCCGCCAGCCCGCCAATTGGCTCAACGCCATGGGCCTTGTCGCATTCGTCGTCAAATATCGCGTCGGGCCTCGCTATCAGCACCCCGTCGAGCTGGGCGACGCTCAGCGGGCCATTCGTGTCGTCCGCGCTCGCGCCAAGGAATTTGGCGTGTCGCCAGACAAAATTGGCGTGATGGGATTCTCCGCCGGCGCCCATTTGGCATCCACTGCAGCCACGCATTTCGATTCGGGCAACCCGCAATCATCCGATCCCATCGAACACGCCGGTTGCCGGCCCGATTTCGCGATTCTCGCCTATCCGGTAATTTCATTCACCGCTGAATACACACATCAGGGCTCGCGTAAAAATCTGCTTGGCGAAAATCCCAAGCCCGAACTTGTCAAGGAACTATCGAGCGAATTGAACGTTACGCCCAAAACTCCGCCAACATTTCTCTTCAGTTCTTCCACCGATACCGTCGTGCCTCCCGAAAACAGCGTGGCCTTCTACCTGGCGCTTCGCAAAGCGGGTGTCCCCGCCGAACTTCACATTTTCGAGAACGCGCCACACGGTGTCGGTCTCGATCTCGCGGATCTATCCGTCGGCGAGTGGGGCACGCTGCTCTTACACTGGTTGCGTGAACGAAAAGTTCTCACGAACTAGACTCCCAAGGACAGAAAGAGTGATCGGTATGAAAATGACGAGGCGCGAAGCAGTTGGAGTTCTGGCGGGAGTGATTCCCGCTCTGCATGGCAGCGCGAGTTTCGCCGCGCAGACCGGGCCTCAAGCGCAAATTATGTCCGGCCCGTTTCAGCCGACCAGCAAATCGCTTTCCGCGTACCAGGTCCCAGACTGGTTTCGCGATGCCAAGTTCGGCATCTGGGCGCATTGGGGTCCGCAATCGTCGGTGGAAGCGGGCGACTGGTACGCGCGCAACATGTACATCGAAGACCAGCGCCAGTACAAATACCATCTCGAGCATTATGGACATCCTTCGAAATTCGGCTACAAGGATTTGATCCCGCTGTGGAAAGGGGCGAAGTTTGATCCTGATTATTTGATGGGACTCTACAAGAAAGCCGGCGCGAAATACTTCATGAGCATGGGCGTGCACCACGACAATTTCGATTTGTGGAACTCCAAACACAACGAATGGAACGCCGTGAATATGGGCATTAAGAAAGATGTTGTGGGAATGTGGGCCAAGGCCGCGCGCGAGCATGGTTTGAAATTCGGTGTGAGCGATCATCTTTGGATCAGCTACAAATGGTTTGCCGTAAGTCACCTGGCGGACAAATCCGGGCCTCAGGCGGGAGTGCCCTACGACGGCACGGATCCGAAAAACGCAAGCCTGTATCACAAGATTGACGATCCGAAACTGCTCACTGCAAAACTCGATTGGAACGAAGACGGCATCCCGGAATCGTGGAAGGAGCATTGGTTTTACCGCATCAAGGATCTGGTGGACCAAGTTCATCCAGACGTCTTGTACTCCGACGGCCATTTGCCTTTCCAGCATAGGGGATTGAGCTTGCTTGCGAATCACTACAACGTCAGCGCTAAGCACAATGGCGGAAAGATTGAAGCGATTTACACCAGCAAGCACCACGAAGATTCGGACGCAGGACTCTGTGTGCTGGATCGCGAGCGTGGCGTGTTGGATGAGATCTGGCCGCATCCGTGGCAGACCGACACATGCATCGGCGACTGGCACTACAACCGCGATGTCACTTACAAAACACCGAAGACCGCGGTCGATATGCTGGTGGACATCGTGAGCAAAAACGGCAACCTGATGCTGAACTTTCCGCTGCCGAACAGCGGCATGCTCGATGACCGCGAGCTGAAGGTACTGTCAGGCATCACGGACTGGATGACCGTGAACAGCGAAGCGATCTATGCGACGCGGCCGTGGAAAATTTCCGGGCAGACTGTTCCGGCGACACCTCCTTCCGCGGACGCCAGCTTCAACGAGAGCAAACGCCGCGCCTTCACAGCTGAGGATGTGAGGTTCACCAAAAAAGGTGAAACGTTGTACGCGTTCGTCATGGGCTGGCCGGAAAAACAGGCGGTGATCGCAGCGCTGGCGAGCAATAGCAAACAGGCCCCTGGCAAAATCGAAAATGTGGAACTCGTGGGACACTCTGGCAAGTTAAAGTGGACGCGCGACGACGCCGGATTGAAGATCGAGCTGCCGGAACAGAAGCCCTGCGAGCACGCGTTGGCGTTCCGGATTCTGGGTGTCGGGCTGGTTTGAAGAGTGGGAGCAGGAGGTAGTGCGAATGACTGAGAATCGCTCTGTGCCGACGAACACTGTGTTGCCCCACATTTATTACCAGAATGTCGCTGATGCGATTGACTGGCTGAGTAAGGCGTTTGGTTTTGCGGAACACTATCGCTATGGAGATCCCGAGGTGATCAGCGGCGCTCAGATGCACTTGGGCAATGCATGGATCATGCTGAAGAGGGCGCGAACGGGTGGAGCGAGCCCTGCGAAGCTTGGCTGCGCAACGCAGAGTCTGACAGTGTTCATTCGCGATGTGGATGCACATTTTCACAAAGCAAAAGCCGCTGGCGCCAAGATCGTCGAGGATCTTAACGAGACCTGCTATGGCGAACGGCAATATGGAGCAGAAGACCTGGATGGCCACCATTGGCTTTTCTCGCAACACGCGCAGGATCTGAGTCCTGACGAATGGGGAGCCAAAGTTTCGGCGACCAAGAGCCGACTGGCGCTGCTACCTCGCCCGCGACTGTGCTATCTCGAGATTCCCGCGACCGACGTTCGCCAATCGATTGACTTCTACGAGAGAGTGTTTGGTTGGAACATTCGGCACCGGGACCGTGCTCATCCGAGCTTCGATGACGCGACAGGAGACGTCAGCGGCGCCTTCACTACAGGTCGACAGATTTCGCCTCAACCCGGCCTGCTGCCGTACATCTGGGTGGACAGCATTGATGCGACATTGAATCGAGCAGCAGCCGAAGGCGGAGTGATCGTTGAGCCGCCGCATCCCGATTCTCCGGCAAGCGCATGCTGGATTGCGACGTTCCGCGACCCGGCGGGAAACTTGATAGGGCTTTATCAGGAAGGTCCGCGCTAAAGCGCGCGACCCGATGTTTTGTTCGGGTCGAACGTGAACGCATTCCACGATACAATTAAGGGCTATGATTTCTATCAATAATATATCTATGCGGTATGGCGCCCGCGTGCTGTTTGATGACGTCACAACGACTTTTATGGCCGGGCGGCGGTATGCGATCACTGGGCCAAACGGCGCTGGCAAATCCACCTTGATGAAAATTTTGACCGGTGAAATTGAGCCGACCAAGGGCAACGTGTCGCGGCCGAAAAAAATCGGCGTGTTGCGGCAGGACCAGTTCGCGTTTGACGACTTTCGCGTGATCGATACGGTGATCATGGGGCACGCCGCGTTATGGGAAGTGCTGCAAGAGCGCGAAATGCTTTATGCGAAGCCACACGACGAGCTTACTGATGCGGACGGCATGCGGCTGGGCGAGTTGGAGGGAATTGTTGGCGAAGAGGGCGGCTATACCGCCGAAGCCGACGCGGCTATTTTGCTGGATGGACTGGATGTGCCGTCTGAGCTGCACGAACGAAAGATGGGCGAATTGCAGGGCGGACAGAAAGTGCGCGTATTGCTGGCGCAGGCGCTTTTTGGCAGTCCGGCGGCGCTGCTGCTGGATGAGCCGACAAACTATTTGGACTTGGACTCGGTGCACTGGCTGCAGGACTATTTGAATTCTTATGAAGGTGTGCTGATTGTGATTTCCCACGACCGGCACTTTTTGAATAGCGTTTGCACGCATGTTGCGGACATCGATTATGAATCTGTGCTGATGTACGTAGGCGGATACGACGACATGGTGATGGCGAAGACTTCGGTGCGTTCGCGGATTGAGTCGGAGAATGCGCAGCGCGAGAAGAAAATTGCGCAGCTGCAGGACTTCATTGCGCGGTTCGGAGCAGGAACGCGGTCGGCGCAGGCAACCTCGAGGAAAAAGGAGATTGAACGGCTGCAAACCACTGTACTGGCGCGATCAAATATCGCTCGGCCCTACATAAATTTTGTTATGAAGAAGCCGTCCGGGCGGCATCCGCTGGAATTCAAGACGGTGCGGAAATCCTACGGCGATCTAAAAGTGATCGATGGATTTTCGGCGAACCTGGAGCGCGGAGAGAAGATCGCGTTGCTTGGCCGAAACGGGGCGGGGAAGACTACGCTGATTCGATCACTGATCCGGAATGCGCCGGGATTTATCGATGAAGCGGACCGCCACTTTGGCGTTGATGGCGGAACGGTGCGCTGGGGGCACGAAGTCGCCGTTGGATATTTTGGCCAGGAACACACGCTCGAAAAAGAAAATGACATGACGGTGATCGAGTGGCTGGCGCAGTGGGATCCGATGGCAGGCCAGCAGGAGCTGCGCGGGCTGCTGGGGCAAATGCTCTTCAGCGGTGACGATGTCACAAAGCCAATTCGCGCTCTTTCCGGAGGCGAGACGGCTCGCATTTTATTTTGCCGGCTGATGCTGCAGAAGTCCAATTTTCTGGTGTTTGACGAACCGACCAACCATCTGGATTTGGAGTCGATCAACGCGTTGAACATTTCGCTGCAGAAATTCGATGGCACGGTGCTGCTTGTTACGCACGACCACGACGTGATTGATGAAGTTGCGACGCGGCTTTGGCATTTCGATCACGGACACATCGAAGACTTCAAGGGACCATACGAGGACTTCTTGATCCAGCAGCAGCGCAAGGCTGCGCTTGCAACTTCACGACCCTAGCTTACCGTGGCATGCGTATCGATTTATGACCGCTGGGCTGTAGACTTGCGAACGACAAGCTCTGGCTCCACCGCAATTTCGCTTTGAACCTCGCCTGTATCCTCGATGCGCGCCAGCAGCGTCTCGGCGGCAATTCGTCCCATTTTTTTAAGCGGCTGGCGAACGGTCGTCAGGCTGGGGATACAAAAAGCCGCGCTTACGATGTCGTCGAAGCCGACCACAGAAACATCTTCCGGAATCCGCAAACCAGCTTCTTGGAACGCACGCATTGCGCCGATAGCCGAGATATCGTTGTACGCGAAAAGCGCGGTGAAGGGAACCCGGCGCGCCAGCAATTCTTTCCCAAATGGGTAGCCAATTTCCGGAGTTGAATCCAAACCTTGCAATTGCACGACTCGCTCCGGATTAATTTCAATTCCAAGCTCTTCGGCGACTTCGCAGATTGCGTTCCAGCGCACTTCAGAGTCCGCACTCTGCGGCTGCCCGCGCAAGAAGGCGATCTGTTGATGGCCAAACTGCTTCAAGTGTTGCAAGCCAAGCAGCGCCGCCTGGCGATGGTCCAATATAATGTTGGTGACATTTTCGAGCACGCGATGGCCGGCTACAGCTACCGTCGGGAGTGAAGGCACATCTCGCAACGTCGTATCCACGGTGATGAAACCTTCCACGCCGCGTGCAATCAGCATTTGCGAATAGGTTTGCAACAGTTCGTGGTCGTGGCGATGGGCGACCGTCAAGAAAAAATAGTTTTTTTCGCGAATATATTCTTCCACGCCGCTGACGACCATTGAGCCATAGCCATCACCAATCTCTTCGAGAATCACGCCAATTGTGTAGGTGCGCTGCACACGCAGCGACCGAGCCATGAAGTTTGGCCGGTAGTTCAATTCGCGCGCCGCTTGCAAGATGCGGTTTCGCGTACGATCGGGAATGGAGCGGGACGCTGCCGAATTGTTCAACACCGCGGACACCGTTCCCGGTGTGAGCCCAAGGTGTTGAGCGACTGCTTTCAGCGTGACGTGGTTATTTTTTTTGAGCGGAAAATGTTTGCTTTTCATTTCAGCGGCGAGATACTCGGCCTCGACCTAAAGTCCCTTAATTCTTGCCAGACATTTGCATGCAACCGGCCATGCGTTTGCCGTGCATTCTATCGCAAGTCTTCGCTGAACGCTTTGGAATCGGAACGAGTGCGGAGCCCACGGTCAACGCAAAAAGCGCCACCCAGGAGGCATCTGCAGAATTGCGGATATCCTCCTGTAGCGATAACGTCGGGCTTTACAATGACTTAATACACCCTGTGGATTTGCGTATATGGAAATGAATAGGATGAATTGGAATATCGTTATCCCCGCTAAGAATATCGTTATTTTTCTCTTGACATCCTTTTATGCTTGCCGCCTAATACCTGTCCAAGGGGCTGCTCTATATCACTGCCTGGGGTAGGTAGCGTTAACGTTCAGCTCGCATCTCATTTCTTGCTCTCTCGAATTTGGTTTTCTTCTGAGCGGGATTCGAAATGCTCTTGCCACATCGGCAAGCACAAATTGTTCTCGAGGGGTTGCGCATGATTTCAAATCGAAATAAACAGGTCGGAGTGTGGCGTTCTGTTTTCGCGTCAGTTCTCCTCGTCTGCTTGGTTGTTCTGCTTAGTTCGAGTGCGCCTGCCGCGCTTGCGCAGGACGTTAAAGGTTCAGTTCGTGGAACAGTAACGGACGAACAGGGCGCCGCCGTCGCTGGTGCGGAAGTTACCGTAAGCGACCTGTCGACCGGTTTCTCGCGTACGACGAACACGGGCAGCGACGGCGTATATAATTTCCCGGATCTGCCGCTCGGCACGTTTAAAATTCGCGTGACGCACGCGGGATTCAAAGCTTCGGAAAAAGTTGGGATTGCGGTGCACGCCTCCGATAGTCTCGTTTTCAGTTTTGCTCTGGCGGTCGGCTCAGTTAGTGAACAGATCACAGTCGAAGCGTCTGCGATCCAGGTGGAAACTACCAACGGAGAACTTTCCGGCTTGATCAACGGCCAGCAAGTGGCGGAGTTGCCGCTCAATGGCCGCAACTTCATGCAGCTGGTTCTCTCGGTGCCTGGTGTTGCTACCGGAGAAGGCTTCAGCGCGCAAGGCAAAGGCTTAAAGGGCGGATCAGATCTTTCCATCAGCGGCGGCGCAGTCGATGCGAACCTTTGGTTGGTGGACGGCGCGCACAATAACGACGTCGGCTCCAACCGGACCATCCTCGTTTTCCCATCCGTGGACGCGATTGATGAATTCAAGATTGAGCGCAACAGCTACAGCGCACAGTTTGGCCAGTCGGCTGGTAGCCAGATCAGCATCATTACCAAGCGTGGTACCAATGACTTTCACGGCAATATCTATTATTTCGGCCGCAACGATGCACTGAACACTTTCAACACTTTCGTCAAGTCCGGTTGCCTCGCGGCTGGCACCCCATGCGTAAAGAACAAACTTCGCCGCAACGACTTCGGCTATACCATCGGTGGTCCCATCAAGAAAGATAAGATATTTTTCTTCTGGTCTCAGGAATGGAACAAGCAAAGCGAAGCCGCAACCAGCACGCATCGCGTGCCGACCGTTGCCGAAAAGGGTGGCGATTTCAGGGACCTCGCAGCGTGCCCGGGTCACCCGTTCAGTTTTCCTGCTGGTGGACTGACGGATCCGGCGAACGGTGGAGCTCCATTCGCGACTCCAAACGTTATTCCCGTTGACCGCCTTAGCCCTGCGGCACAGATCATTCTTAAAGCTTACCCAGATCCCACAAATCCCGATCCTTGCGCAGACAACAACTTTACCCACTCCTTTGGTGTGCCCACGAATTGGCGGGAAGAGAACGTCCGTGGCGATATCAATCTCACTAAGACTCTTACTGCTATGCTGCGCTTCACCAACGATTCGTGGAACATCGGCCCGAACAGCATCGGTTTCTGGGGAGACAACAACCTCGGTCCAGTCGCGGAAGCATGGAACCAGCCAGGCCGAGTCGTCATTGGCAAATTGAGCAAAACAATCGGCGCGAAGGCCGTCAACGATTTTACGTTCTCGTATTCCGCCAATCGCATCACTATTACTCCCGCTGGCTCGGACCCGGGCTTGGTCCAGGAACTCAATAACGCCATACCTACGTTCTTCCCGCTATCTGGGAAGACCTATGGAGACAAAGGCCCACCGGTTTGGATCAACTGCTGCGGATTGCCTAGCGTCTGGAGCATCGCTCCCTGGCAGAACCAGCAGGACCTTTACACTTGGCAGGACGACTTCTCTTACGTCAAGGGCAAGCACACCATCAAAATCGGCGGCCTGTACGCCCGCAATTACAAGGCGGAACAGGGCAATGGCGAATTTGGCACTCTGGGCGGTTCCGTGGGCTTGAATGGTTTTAAAGGCCTGGCAAACCAGACCGGGTACGGCATTGCCGACTTGGAATTGGTCAACATGGCAATGGGGTGGAGCGAAGTCCAGAACCTCTTCAAGATAAGAAACGTCTGGCATGACGTTGAATTCTATGTGACGGACAATTGGCGGATAACGCCGCGGTTGACGGTAGACTATGGCTTCCGTTGGTCTTTCCTGAGAAATCCCTACTTGTCGGACGACCGGTACACGGCATTTAACCCAGCGGCGTTCGATCCAGCACTTGGCAACGCTCCCTGTAATGGTTTGCTTTACTCGCCAGGTCTTAAGGCGAACCCCTGCCCCGCAGGTACTGGCGGCGTTGCTGGCCCTAACCGTGCCCTGATGAACAATAATAACCACCTGATCGCGCCCCGTCTCGGAATTGCGTGGGATCCAACGGGCAGCGGGAAATGGTCTATTCGCGCCGGCCTCGGCCAGTTCTTCAATCGTGATCGCCTCTGGCCTCTGCAAATCGCCGGCAACAATCCACCATTCAATCCAAGCTTTACCAGTACAAGCGGGAATGGCCGTTACTTGGACCAGCCGTTTAGCGTACAACTACCAGCCTGCGATCCTAATTGCTATGCATCAGGCCTTGGCTTGCCTTCTATCGGACAATCAACTTCCGACCAGATGCCCAACGCCTGGCAATGGAATCTGTCCGTCCAGCGCGAGGTCTTCAAAAATGCGAAGCTGGAAGTCGCCTATGTTGCTAACAAGAATAACCACTGGGAACAAAGAAGTGACATCAACTTCGTCCCGTCAGCAGATCGGTTGATCTACGTTCAGAACGAGAATTCCTCGGCAAAGGCAAGCAAAGATCCAACCGATCCTAACCTGCATGGTTTCATTGATGGAGGTCACTACCTGGCGTCGTTCAGACCTTATGGAGCGTTGGTTGGCAACAATTCCATCAACTACTACTCGCATGGCAGCAGCTCGAACTACCAGTCGCTGCAGACATTCTTCAATATGCGCGTCCGCAGCAATACCACTTTCCAAGCCTCTTACACCTGGTCCAAGTTGCTCGCTGACTCAGAGCGGCTCGACACCCCGAACTATAACCTGGACGGAGAAGACCGGCACGCAACGTATGGACCGGATCTTCTCAACCATCCTCACATCTTTTCGGCGAGCCTTGTCTACCAACTGCCTGCGCTACAGGGTTCAAATGGGTTTGTAAGGGGCGCGTTGGGTGGATGGGAAGCCAGCACGATTGTCTCGGCGTCCACCGGACCTTCGATTACACCGCTGGTCTCTATTCAGGGACTCGGCGATCCAGCCGGTGTAGGAAATGGCGTCGCTACTAACCGGGACCGTCCGAATCGTGTTACAGGTGTACCCTGCCGACCGAGTGGCGCCGACTCCAAAACATGGCTCAATCGCGATATGTTCACCGTCGACGGTTACCAGTTGGGAAAGATCGGAACTGCGGGAGTCGGAATCTGTTCCGGACCTCCGTCGCGCGACGTGGATATGGGTGTCGACAAGAACTTCAAACTCACGGAACGCATCAAGCTTCAGTTCCGCATGGAGTTCTTTAATCTGTTCAATCACCCGCAATACGTAGCCCAGGACGTGAATAACAACTCCAGAATTACATTCAACTCTCCTGTGTTCGGCGACGCCAACGGCAACGTGGTGACGCCTGACGCGGACGGAGTTCTGCATGGCGCAACCCAGATCCTTTCCGCCACTCCGGCACCCGGCAGCAGCTACGGCAGGGCGCAAAACGTCCGTGAAAACGGATTCCGGCAGATTCAATACGCCTTGAAGATCATCTTCTAACAACGGTTCAACCGTAACTTCCGAAGCGTCCCGTCAACACCTGACGGGACGCTTCGCTTTTATAGAGGCACAAATTTGGGCTACAAAAAAGCTTGCGTTAAACTCGTCGTGGCCTCCCGATCGGCAAAAATCCGATGGGATACAATTAACCACATGTATCGGACTCGCACGCATTGTTTGCTGTCCACGCTCTTTGTCTGTCCGTTCATCTTGTTCTTGGCAGCCACTTCATATGCGCAGGCCCCCAGCCAGCAGACCGGCGTCGCCCGCGTTCCCCTGCCCAAACTCCCCGCGCCAGCCAAGAAGGACCGCAGCGGTCTGCCGCCAGTGCCAGTTTTCAAAGACGTCGCCAAGGACCTTGGCCTTACCGTTTCGCATATCGCCGCACCCGAAGCCCACTATGTCATCGACTCGACCAGTGGAGGTGTCGGACTCTTGGACTGCGATGACGATGGCCGTCTCGACGTCGTGCTGGTGAACGGCTCAACGGTTGAGCGATACCGCGCCGGCGGCGACCCGCTGGTTACCCTCTATCACCAGGAAGCTGACGGCACCTTCAAGGACGTCACCAAGGAAGCGGGCTTGACGCGGCGCGGGTGGGGTATGGGCGTGGCTGTGGCCGATTACGACAATGACGGCAAGCTCGATCTATTTGTGACCGGCTTCGGGGGCAGCGCCCTTTATCACGCCCTCGGCAACTGTAAGTTCGAGGACGTCACTGAAAAGGCCGGTGTCGTCGGCAGTGGCTTTATGACCGGGGCGGCGTGGGGCGACTACGACCGCGATGGTTTCGTGGATCTTTTCGTCTCCCGCTATTCCCATCTGGACATGAACAACCTTCCGGAATTCGGAAGTAACAAATTCTGCCGCTTCAAGGGCATTCTCGTGCAATGCGGACCGTGGGGCCTCGAAGGCGAAAGCGATTTCCTTTACCACAATCGTGGTGACGGAACTTTTGAAGAAGTTTCCGTCAAAGCTGGCGTCCACGACGACATCGGCTACTATGGCCTCGGCGTCATGTGGGTGGATTACGACGACGATGGCTGGCCCGACCTCCTGGTGGCGAATGACTCCGTCCCAAATTACCTCTATCACAACAATCACAACGGCACCTTCACCGACGTCGGGATGATCACGGGCGTGGCCCTCAGCGGCGAAGGCATGGAGCTTGGCAACATGGGCATTGATTGGGGCGACTACGACCACAGCGGCCGCCTGAGCTTCCTTGCGACCCACTTTGAAGAGCAACCCAACTCGCTCTATCGCAACACGGGTCCGCAGGGTTTTGACGATGTCAGTTGGACCTCCGGCGTCGGCCAGCCCAGCTATCCCTACGTCGGTTGGGGCACGGCCTTCTTTGACATGGATAACGACACCTGGCTCGACATTCTGGTCGCCAACGGCCACGTTTATCCGCAGATTGACACTCTGGAAACCGGTCCGCGCTTTCGCGAGCCGCTGCTCATGCATCGTAATAATCGTGACGGAACTTTCGACGAAGTCGCGAAGCAGGCCGGTCTCCCGGAATTGCCCATGAAATCCCGTCGCGGTGCCGCTTTCGGCGACGTTTTTAACACTGGCAACGTGGACGTTCTTCTGCTGAACGTCGGCGAGCCACCCTCGCTTCTCAAGAATATGACCGCGAATGGTTTTCATCGCGTATTGTTCAGACTTATCGGCACCAAGAGCAACCGCGCGGCAATCGGAGCCCGGGTGACAATTCGCGCTGCAGGAGTCAAACAGTTCAGCGAGGTCCATGGTGGCTCAAGTTATCTCTCGCAAAACGATTTGCGCCTTCACTTCGGCCTGGGCACCGCGAAGAAAATGGAATCTGTCGAAATTCGCTGGCCCAGCGGCAAAGTAGAAACCTTGGAAAACGTAGCTGCGGACGCCATCTACACCATCATCGAAGGCGCGGGAATCCGCGAGACCAAGGCTTTGCCGCCGCCAGCCAATGGAGCGCCAAACGGTGGCCATTAAGGTCCACTCCGAGACTGCCTTCCGTAAGGGCAAGGTTTCGTTCCGGCGCGTTGCTGGCCGCTCGTACTCTGGAGCGACATCACTCCGGCGTGGCCCTCGATGCTTGAATTGCTGTTCGAAAGCTGCCTTGCTCTTTGCTTTTTGCGCGCTTTTCGGGCCGGCAATCCGTTCCGCCGACGACCCCGGATCTCTCCTCAAGCATAATTACGAATCCGCCAAATCGGCTCTCGCTGCCGGAGATTTTCCGCAAGCCGAACGCGCCTTCAAGCAAACCATCGCTCTCGGCCTTCGGCAGCTCGGCACTCTCTCCGTTGCCGAGGGTCGCTATGAAGAAGGCGTCCGCGAGCTCGACCAAGCGCTCAAAATTGCGCCGGATAATCCCGACATTGCGGCTGATGCTGCAATTGCTTGGTTCCGTGCCGGAGACGTAAAGAAGGCCCAGCAACTTGCGCGGTCCGTCGTCGCCGCAAATCCACGTCATGCGCGTGCGCAGAACGTGCTTGGCCGAATCGACCTATACCGCGCAGACTTTGCCGCTGCCATCACCGACCTGCAGGCCGCCGTCGCACTGGACGACGATTTTGAGACTTCCTACTTTCTTGGTATTGCCTATCTGAAAGCCAAACGTACCGCGGACGCGCAACGGTGGTTCCAGCACCTGCAAGACAACATTGGAGATTCCGCCGCTCTGCACGTGCTCATTGGTCGCGCGTACTCCATCAGCCATCTCCCGGAACGCGCCATAACCGAATTTCGCAAAGCCATTCAACTCGATCCAAAATATCCGCGTGCTCACGCTCTGCTTGGCTACTCTATCCTCGAATTCCGCGGTGAAGAGGCCTATCCGCAAGCCCGCCTCGAATTCGAAAGGGAACTAAAACTCCAGCCCGACGACTACAACTCGCTGCTGCTCTTGGGTATTTCCACCGTTGCTCTGCGCGACTATCCTGCTGCCGAAGTCGCGCTCCTCCACGCCAGTCGTTTGCGTCCTCAGGAACCGTTCGCCTATCTATACATGGGAGAAACGTACACCGAGACCAAGCGGCTCCCGCAGGCAGTCGAAGTTCTTGAAAAATACCTTCGCTTGGTGCCGGATCCGCAAGCAGTTCCGCGCGACGTCAGTCGCGCGTACTATCTGCTCGGTCAGGATTTACGCCGTCTCGGCCGCCTCGAAGAAGCCCAGAAAGCGCTCGCCAATTCGCAGCGCTATCGCGAAGCCAAGTTTCGCTATGACGCCCAGCATATTTTTGACCAGCCCAAGGGCCCTGACGACGGCGATAGCCGCAATTCCGATCGCATTGCCAGCCTGCTTGAGTCCGGCGCCGATGACCAAAACAAATCCGCGGAAGCGATGGCGCAGGGAGGCGCGCCGCAAAGTCCTGCCGTTCAGCCGCCACCGGGCCTTCCACAAGCCAAAGAATCCAAGGCTTCTCATGCGTATCACGAGTTCGCCGCAGAAGTTCTTGCCAGCTCCTACAACGATCTAGGCGTCATGCGCGCAAAAGACTCGAAATTTGCCGAAGCGGCTGAATTTTTTCAGCAAGCTGCCGCGTGGAATCCCAGCCTGCCCGGCCTGGATCGCAATTGGGGTTTTGCGAGCTTTCGGGCAGAGCGATATTCCGATGCGGTGCCCCCGTTGGAACGCCAGCTTGCTGCACATCCCGATGATACGTTTGCGCGCCAGCTTCTCGGTTTGAGTTATTTTATTGAGGAGAAATATCCCCAGACTGTCGAAGTGCTGCGTCCATTTTTCAAAAATCCACCTGATGATCCCGGCTTACTGTTTGCCTGGGGAACTGCATTGGTTCGCACGCGCCAGTCCGAAGGCGCCGCCGATATTTTCCGACGGCTGCTCTTGCAAAATGCAAATAATGCGTCAGTGCACTTTCTTCTCGGCCAGGCTTATGCGCAACAAGAAGACTATTCAAATGCCAGCAACGAGCTGAAGACGGCCTTACAGCTGGATCCACATCTTCCTGAGGCGCACTATTATTCTGGCTTGGTCCTCCTTCATCAGGGTCAATTCGAGCCGGCCGCCGCTGAGTTTCGCTCCGAACTCGAACTCCGGCCTAATGATCCGATAGCTACATATCATCTCGGTTATACACTCCTGGCCCAGGGCCAGCTTCCGGAGGCCGTCGCGACATTGCAAAAGGTGATTCAGGTAAAACCTGATTACGAGCCTGCGCAGTTCGAGCTTGGCCGCGCCTTATTGCAGCAGGGCGATGCTTCGGGCGCTGTTCAGCGTCTGGAGATTGCAACGAAGCTCACGCCTGACCATGATGCTGCTTTCTTTCAATTGAGCCAGGCCTACCGCCGAGCCGGTCGCATTCCCGAAGCTGCGGACACCCTTGCAAAATATCAGCGCCTTATTGAGGCCAATCGGCTGAAAAAGCGCGAAAGCCTTGAAATTGAAAAGCCATGATGAGATTTACATTTCTGCGTGCGTCGCGGTGAACTCTTGAAATTGCAAATCTTGGCTAATTTGTTGCGCGCCTTTGCGTTGATGTGCCTGTCCGCGCAGCTGGCGATTGCGCAGGAATCGCACCCGCAGCCGCCTCCTCCGCCGCCTGGTGCCAAGGCGATGAGATGCGTGGGCCGCGACGTCCCGCAGTTTACAGACATCACCGGCAAGACGGGAATTCATTTCAATCACGTTTCTTCCGGCGACAGCAAGTACGTTGTGGAATCCATGAGCGGCGGCGTGATTCTGATCGACTACGACCGCGATGCTTATCCTGACATTTATTTTACGAATGCGCCGACTGTCGACATGGCGATTAAGGGAAAGAATGCTCGTGGCGCGCTGTATCACAACAATCACGACGGAACATTCACCGATGTTACGGATAAATCTGGCCTCGCCACGCCCTGTTTCGCGATGGGCGGCGCCGTCGGCGATTACAACAATGATGGCTGGCCGGATCTGTATCTGACATGTCTCGGTGGAAACAAGCTTTTCCGGAACAATGGCGACGGCACTTTCACCGACGTGACCAAGCAAGCAGGAGTCACGGACGGCCGCTGGTCTACCGGCGCGGCTTTCGGAGACTACGATGGCGATGGCTATCTCGATCTGATGGTCACGAATTACGTAGATTTTCATCTTGACGATCTGCCGGGCTTTGGCAGAGCGCCGAATTGCAAATATCGCGGCATCGATGTGCAGTGCGGCCCACGCGGCTTGAAAGGTGCCGGTGATGCGCTGTTCCACAACAATGGAGACGGCACGTTCACTGATGTTTCTAAAACCGCTGGCGTGAACGATCCGAGCGGCTACTACGGCATGTCGGTCATTTTTTCCGACTTCAACAACACAGGGCGGCCAGACATTTACGTTGCGAATGATTCCACGCCAAAATTTCTCTACAAGAATCTGGGCAACGGAAAATTTCAGGAAATAGGACTCGAATCCGGCACCGCCGTCAGCGAAGACGGGTCCGAACAAGCTTCAATGGGAATTGCCGTAGGTGATTATTTGCACAACGGATTTCAATCCCTTTACGTAACGAATTTCTCCGACGAATACAGCAACCTTTTTCGGAATGACGGCAACTGGAATTTTTCTGACGTGTCCTACAAATCGGGAGTTGCTCTGCCATCCCTCCCTTACGTGAAGTGGGGAACAGTTTTCTTTGACGCGGACAATGATGGCTGGCTCGATCTCATCGTTGTGGGCGGCCATGTTTATCCGCAAGTTGATACCCTGCCGTCTGGCGCGCGATACAAAGAGCCGAAAGTGTTGCAGCTCAATCAGAAGAACGGCACATTTTGCGACGCGAGCGAAGAGGCCGGGACGGCAATGCGGATTCCGCGTGTATCGCGAGGAGTGGCTGCCGGCGATTTATTCAACGACGGAAACGTCGATATTGTCATAGAAGATTTGGCCGGCGAGCCGATGATTTTGAAGAACAACGGAATCGCGGGGCGGCACTGGGTCAGCTTCGAGTTGCAAGGAACAAAAAGCAATCGGCTGGCGATCGGCGCGCACCTGAAAATTGTCGCCGGCGGAATAACGCAGACAGAAGAGATTCACAGCGGCGGAAGCTACCTTTCGCAGAACGATCTGCGGGTGCACTTCGGCCTGAACACGGCAACGAAAATTGACATCGTGGAGATTCGCTGGCCTTCCGGAAAAATCGAAACGCTAAAAAATCTGGACGTCGACAAGTTTTATTCCGTCCTCGAAGGGCAGGGAATTGTGCCGGCAGAAAAAATCCGGCCGTCTGCGCCAGTCAAACCCTGAGTACAATTCGCCGCGCAAAACTGCGTTAGCTTTTCTTTTCTCCTTCCTCTTTTTTCTTCGGTTCCTCATCCGGAGTCGGTGTTGGTTCAGGATGTTTTACTTCGCCGTAGCGGGAGGCTAGCCAGGCGCGCACTTCGGAGGGGTTGTAGTTGAACGGGCCCATGCCACCTCGATACGCGATTTTTCCGTTCTCATCGATGATGTAGAGGCGCTCCGGCCACGCGGCGTAGGCATTGTTCGCGGCGTTCTGCATGTCGTCCACGCCGAACGGCAGCGGATATTTGAAACGCTTGGTGAAGTCGTTTGCGATGGCCAACCGGTCAGAGAGTGTGCGCGGTTGCGCGTAGCAGACATCATCTTTCACGTTTGATTTCATTTGCCACTCGTCGGTGGGATGCGCTTCGCGCACGTACACGGTAAGAAAATCG
>WNGK01000337.1_pt1 | contig 47277 bp, 80 predicted proteins | sample 5400601 | NCBI WGS metagenome assembly WNGK01 (sample SAMN13153376, study PRJNA577476) | soil metagenome | isolation source: 60 cm soil or saprolite under Garry oak tree replicate 1 | place: USA:California | collected 2016-06-15 | reverse complement strand
TTGCAGGCGGCGCAGCACCGCGCCCGCGACGCCGGCGACCTCGATGTGCAGCACTGGCGGTCCTTCACCGACACCGTCCCCAACATCCGACTCGCAGCCATCGCCGAAGCCGCCGAACGAGCCATCGACGACATCCCCGCCGATCCCGAAAGGACTGCGCCGTGAAGCGCATCGACAAGCTCACCCCCGAGCAGGAAGCCCAGATGGCCCCCCACGCAGCAAAGTGGATCGCCATCGGCCAACAAACCGGCGAAGCCGACTGGGACCGCTTCACCGACGGCGCCCGCCGCTGCTACGGCTACGCCGGACTCGACTGGCACAACAACGTCGTCCGGGTAGCGGACCCGCTCATCCTGTCGCTGGCCGCCCCGATCGCGGCGTCTCTGATCCAGCGCGCCGAGCGCCAGCTCGGCGCCGTCGCGGTGGGCGGCGCGGTGGGCGTCGCGGTGGGCGGCGCGGTGGGCGGCGCGGTGGACGTCGCGGTGGGCGGCGCGGTGGGCGACGCGGTGGGCGACGCGGTGGGCGACGCGGTGGGCGGCGCGGTGGACGTCGCGGTGGGCGGCGCGGTGGACGTCGCGGTGCGCGTCGCGGTGGACGTCGCGGTGCGCGTCGCGGTGGGCGACGCGGTGCGCGGCGCGGTGGACGGCGCGGTGGGCGGCGCGGTGCGCGTCGCGGTGGACGGCGCGGTGGACGGCGCGGTGGGCGACGCGGTGGACGGCGCCCGAAACGCGATCCTCAACCAGTGGTACTACAGGCTCGGTGGCCAGTGGTGGGTGTCCTGGCAGGCCTGGACCTCGTTCTTCCGCGAGGTGTGCGGCCTCGACCTACCTGGTGACCTGTGGGACCGCGACAAGGCCTACGCCGACGCCCAGTCGTCGGCTGGCTGGTGGTGGCCGCACCGCCGTTTCACCATGGTCTGCGACCGGCCGCGCGTGCTGCACCTGGAACAGGTCGGGCCGGCCGGCTGGGGTTCGCACCGCCTGCACTGCGCTGACGGCCCGGCGATCGCATGGTCCAGCGGCTGGGGCCTGCACTACTGGCACGGCACCCGCGTCCCCGCGGACCTGATCGAGGGCGACGGGTGGTCCACCGAGCGGATCCTGCGGGAGGAAAACCAAGAGGTGCGCCGGTGCGCGATCGAACGCATCGGGTGGGACGTGTTCATCGACCGGGCCGGTCTGCGACCGGTCGGCGCGTCCGTGCCCGACCCTGGTAACGAGGGCAACAACTTGTGCCTCTACGACGTGCCTGAACAGATTTATGACGAACCGGTCCGGGTGTTGTTGTGCACCAACGGGTCTCCCGAGCGGGACGGCACACGCCGCCGGTTCGGGCTGACGGTGCCGGCTGAGATCTCCGATCCGATCGTCGCGGCGGCGTGGACCTACGACTGGCCTGTCGCCGCGTACCGCCAGCTTGCCCGGCGCGCGTGAGCGCCGGGTATTTCCCAACAATAGAAGGAGATACCAAAGTGCGAACGGTTGCTCAACTCATCGCCGCCACGGGTGTCGAGGTGCTGGAGTACCTCGACCGGCAGGCGAGCGTCCCGGTGCTGCGGCAGCCGCAGATCCAGGGCGACATCTCGATTCTGCCGGTCACCACGAAGGCGGCGACGCGGCCGATCCCGCAGGGCGGTGTGGTCGTGGCGACCGGTCGCGGTGGCCACGACCACCGGCTGATGCCCGGGGGGTTTTTCGATGTGGCGCCGGTCCGTTCGGGTTCGCTGCGGATCGGGACGCTGACTGTGCCGGAGGCCGGCGAGGTGTTCATGGCGCATGACGAGCACGGGTTTATGGGGTTCGGTCCGGGGACGTATGCGATCGGGCGGCAGCGTGAGCAGGCCGATGTGATCCGCGAGGTCGCGGACTAGTCCCGTCTTGGTGGTCCGGCTGGTCTTCCCTACCAGCCGGACCACCCCAGCCCCACGCCTGAGGAGTGTCCGTGCAGATCGAGTGGTCCGGTGTCGACGGTGTGGCCCGTCGCGGCGAGGTGTGGTGTCCCGGTCCGTCTGCGGACAGCGTGTGGGTGATCACCGACGAACCGTCGGAGGGTGAGGGCCGCGCGGTGTGCGTCGGCCTGGATGGCCAGCAGACCGCGCTACAAGCCCAGTGGTCACAGCAGGAGCACCACGACCTTGTCGCTCTGAAGCTTCCGGCGGCAGCGATGCTGTCGGCCCTCACCGGGCGCGGCGGCCAGTTGCGGGCGCGGATCCACCTACACGACCTGTCCTGAGAGGACACAGCATGACCGTCCGCATCCCCACGCACGAACTGGTCGGGCTGCTCACCGACCTGTCCCTCACCGCCGCAGACACCGCCGACAGCGGCGCGACCGCCGGGATCCTGCTGCACACCGTCCGCGGCTACGACGGCGATGCACCCGGCAAGACGGACCTGCTCGTCGGCACGTCCACCAACCGCTTCACGGTCGGGCACAGCCACATGGTGTGCGCTGGCCAGATCGATCCGATGCTGTGGCTCATCGGTGACGTCAAAGCCGTCCTCGCCGTGCTCAAACCGCTGGGCAAGGACAAGGACCACGCGGTCGAGATCGGTGTCGAGGATGGGAAGATCGCGGTCGCTGAGGACCCGGACCTGTTCGGTGACCGACTGAAGGTGACGTTCGCGGCCGGAGATCCGGGCGAGTTTCCGCATGCGGCGATTTGGGCTGTTCTGTCGCAGATTCAGATGTCGCCGAGCGCGACTGTCGGCGCGGACAGCGAGACCAAAGCGGCGCCGGCCGTGGCGGCGCGCACGGACTTCACGGCTGCCTATCTGAAGCCGATGTTGACGATCGCGGCCCGTCGTGGCGCGTTGGTGCAGGTGTTTCGGTATCACCAGCATTTGCCGGTGCATGTGCAGATCGGTGATGCGTATCGGGGTGTGGTGTTGCCGTTTGCTTGGCGGGACGAGGACAGGGCCGCTGGTGTGGCGCCGTCTGGTGACGTGTACCCGCTGGCGGTGCAGTGATGCCTTGGCGCGCACCCGCTACCGGCGGCACGAGCGCCCGGAAACTGACGGCGGAGTCGGTGGCGGAGATCCGGTCCCGCTGGGCGGCTGGCGGTGTCGAGCAGCGGCAGCTCGCCACCGAATACGGAGTGAGTTGCGGCCTGGTCACTGCGATCGTGCGCGGAGTCATCTGGAAGGAGGCATCCGGTCCGATCATGCCGCCCCGGCATCGGTCGGGTGTGCCGCACATCAAGGCGCGGCTGCCGGCTGAGATGGGTCCGTGTGTGGCATGCGGTCGCCAGCGGGTCAGGATTCGCGACTGGCGGGAAGATCCGGACGGGTGGCGAGCGCGTGGTTGCGTCAAGAACAACAGCCACGATCGGTGCAGCTCGTGCGCAGACAAGGCGCGTCGCGGTGACGTGAGCGTCGTGCGGCGGCGCGTGGTGGCGCCTCGGGTGGCTCGCCGTCCGGAACCGGTTGTGGTGAAGCAGCCGCTGCGCAAGCCGGTTCGCCGCCCGAGGCGGGCGCCGTTGTCGCCTGGCGAGTTGGTGCGGCTGCGGGCGCTGGTCGGGCTGCCAGCCGTGTTGCCAGAGGAGTTGGCGTCGTGACCGCCCTGGCTGTTGCCCGGCACGACGGGACACCGGGCACCCTGCGGTCAGGCTCACTGTTCTCCGGCGTGGCTGGCCTGGACCATGCCGCCGCTGAGGTGTTCGGCGCGGAGCCAGCCTGGTTCTGCGACAACGACCCGGCGGCGCAGAAGGTGCTCATTCACCGCTACCCAGGTACGCCAGTGCTCGGAGACATCACCACGGTCGACTGGGACCAGGTCGAGCCGGTCGACCTCGTCACCGCAGGCTGGCCGTGTCAGCCGTGGTCGACGGCCGGACGACGAAGGGGCATTGAGGATGAGCGGGCACTCTGGCCGGAGGTGGCCCGTGCCCTTCGCGCACTACGACCCGGAGTTATTGCACTGGAGAACGTGGCTCGAATCGTTGCCGCTGGGGAACTTGAACGAGTCGCGGATATGTTGGCCGCTCTCCGGTATCGGTTCTGCTGGACTGTGCTGGGGGCTGACGAGGTCGGCGGATGCCATCGCCGCAATCGGTGTTTCATCGTCGCTGTTGCCGACACCCCGCGCGACGGACGGCACGAAGGGCGGCACGAAGGGCGGCCCGAACCAGCGCGGCTCCAGCGGGGACCTGATGCTGCCTTCGGCGGTGGCGAAACTCTTGCCGACTCCGCAGGCACACGACGGCCGGGACACCTCGCCGGTGCTCCCGTCGATGGAGACGGCGCGGCTGCGGGTGTCGCAGGGCAAGTCCAACCTGGAGGACTCGATCGCGCTGCTGCCGACACCGAGAGCGGCCGACCGGCACGCGACGATGGGAGCACCCGGAGCGGCCCGGCACGTAGCGGCGGGGAACGGGTCACTCGTGGAAACGCTGGGTGTCCACCTTCTGCCTACTCCGACCGCACGGGATTGGAAGGGCGAGAACCAACGCCGGGACAGGAGCTGCCTGCCGGGGGCACTGCCTGGGGGATCTACACCGCCGCCATCCGACGGTGGGAACGCGTCATCGGACGGTCAGCTCCTGTTCCCCGGGTGGCCGGACCCCAAGGTGGACTGAAACTCAACCCGGCGCTTCCCGAGTTCATGCAGGGCTTCCCAGCCGGCTGGATCACCGACGTGCCCGGCGTGACGGTGAACGACGCGTTGCGGCTGGCGGGGAACTCGGTCAACCCGATTCAGGCTGTCGCGGCGCTGCGCTGGTGTGCGGCTCAACTCATCGAGCGTGCAGCGTGACCGCGGGCATGGCTACGGCGCCCGACGTGGTGTCCGGGCGCCGCAAGGTAGAGAGGTCAGTCCTCGTCCGGACGCTTCGGCAGCTTGGCGCCCGGCTCGCGCACGTACCAAGCCAGCAGCTCGTTGACCACCTTGGCCCGGTCCATGCCGGCGCGGGCCGCAGCGAGCGCGGCAGCCGCCCAGCGGTCATCCGGGATGCGGACGCTGCGGTGCTGGGTCTTGGGCTGGTCGGGCACGTGGTCAGGGTAGCTGGTGTACGTACAGAAAGTCTACCGGAACCCTTGTGGTGTACGTACACCTTGCGATACGGTGTACGTACACCCCGAAGGACGGAGCAGCCGAAATGACCGTCACCGCCAAACCCCACAACCCCACTACCACCGACCCGTTCGCCCTGATCCCCGCAGCCGACGGCTACGACTGGGAACAGCCCGAGCAGGACACGCCGCCGGCACCGGTTGTGCCTGCCCAGCAGACCCGCACCCTCACCCAGATCGTGGACTGCCCCGCGTGCGTGTGGTCCGACTTCGGGGCCCGCGACGACCTGGACGGCGACTTCGTCCGCGAGTGGTCGTTCGCGCTGCACAGTGCCGGCACCGAGGTCGTGCGCCCGCACCTGGTGCAGGCGTGGCGTCGGCGCGGCTACCACGCCGAGCTGGTGTGCCACCACCTCCACACCGCGCTGGGTGAGATCTCGGCGCCGACCGAGGTGTGCCACCAGGTGTGGCAGGAAGCGGTGGACGCCGTGTCGGGTGTCGAGTTGGTGTTCGCGGCCGGTCTGGTCGACGAGCACGCCGCCTGGGGTGACCGGTGATGACCGCACCCGACGAGCTCACCGGCGAACGGTGGGCAATCACCGAACCCGGCGTGTACGAAATGGACGACGCCGACTACCACCGCGACCCCGTCGCCAGCGGCTCACTCTCCTCCACCGGCGCCCGCCGCCTCCTCGCCCCGTCGTGCCCGGCGAAGTTTAGGTGGCACCAGCAGCACCCCGAAATCAAGACGGAGTACGACTTCGGGCACGCCGCCCACCGCGCCGTCCTCGGGATCGGCGCCGAGATCGCCGTGTTCGGCTACGACTCGTGGCGCACCAACGCCGCCAAAGCCGACAAGGCCGCCGCCCGCGAGGCTGGGCTGGTGCCGATGCTCGAACCGGACGCCGACGTCGTCACCGCCATGGCCGATGCCCTGCGCGCGCACCACGTCGCCGGCCGCCTGTTCCAGCCAGGGCGCGGCACGGCCGAACGCACCCTGGTGTGGCCCGACCACGCCACCGGTCTGATGCGACGGGCACGCCTGGACTGGATCACCGGCGGCGGCGACCGGAAACTGATCATCGCCGACTACAAGACGTGCGACCGGGCCGACCCGGCATCGTGCGCCCGGTCGATCTTCACCTACGGGTATCACGCGCAGGGCGACTGGTACCGCGACGGCGCGTTCGAGCTTGGCCTGGCCGGCGCGCTCGGGATCGGGTTCGTGCTGGTGTTCCAAGAGAAAACCGCGCCGTACGTGGTGACCGTGGTCGAACCGGACGACGAAGCACTGCTGTGGGGCAGCGTCCTGAACACCAAGGCCATCGACGTGTACCGGCGTTGCGTGGCGACTGACACGTGGCCCGGCTACTCCATCCCCGGCCACCCCGGGACCACCGACACCGACCTGATGCTGGCCGGGCTGCCGCCCTACGCCATCACCGGCTACGAACGTGCCCGCGAACGCGGCGACTACGACACCGAGGGGATCAGCATCCGATGAGCACCAACGAGATCGCCGTACCAGCCGCCACCGCGCAACCCGACCGGGTCGGCCAAGCCACCGCCGTCGAACAGTCCCGGGCCGTCGCCGAAGTCCAAGGTGCCATCCTGGTGGCGCAGCGCTGCCCGCGCAGTGTCCCGGCCGCTATCGCCGCGATGGAAGAATCCTGCGCGCAGAAGGGTCTCGCCGACCGCGCGTTCTTCTCCGTGCCCCGCTCCGGAAAACCAGTCACCGGCGCGACAGTCCACCTAGCCCGCGAACTCGCCCGGGTATGGGGCAATATCCAATATGGGGTGTCGGAGATGCGCCGCGACGATGCCCACGGCCAGTCCGAGATGAAAGCGTTCGCGTGGGACGTCCAGACCAACACCCGCGTCGAAACCACGTTCGTCGTACCGCACATCCGCGACCGCAAAGCCGAATCCGGTGGCCCCGTGCGGCTGACCAGCATGGACGACATCTACATGTCCAACGCCAACGCCGGCGCCCGCCGGGTCCGCGAATGCATCTTCTCCATCATGCCGCCGTGGTTCGTTGAGCAGGCCAAGGACTTGTGTCAGCGGACGCTGGAACATGGTGGCGGTGTGCCGTTGCCGCAGCGGATCTCGTCGATCATCAAGGCGTTCGACGACCTCGATGTGACCGTGGATCAGTTGGAACGTCGGATCGGGCGCCCGAACGCGAAGTGGACCGCGCGGGACGTGGGCCAGTTGACGATCATCGGTGGCTCGCTGAAACGCGGCGAGGTCCGCAAGGAGGAGGAGTTCCCGCCCGAGCGGGTATCGGTGGCCGACCTCGGTGAGGCACCGGAACCGGGCGCCGCGAAGGTGAACGGCGAACAGCCAGCGCCGACCAAGGCGCAACTCGCTCGCATGCACGCCACCCTCAACGACTGTGGTGTCGACGAAACCGGCCGGCACGCCACCCTCGGCCTACTCGCCGGCCGCCCGATCACCTCGGCGAGTCAGCTCACCCGCGCCGAGGTCCTCGCAACCATCGAGGTGCTCGACCGGTGCGCCAAGGCCGACGAACCCGTCCGCGCGCTCGACCACTACCTCGCCAACCTCGACCAGGAAACGACCGCGAAGGGCGGCGCGGCATGACCGAGCTACGCGACCAGATCGCCGACGCCATCGCGAAGGCCCGCTTCTCCGCCGAGCCGCACGAACTCACCATCCCGGCCACGTATCTGCTGGACCGGGAAACCGACGCCGTGATGGACGCCGTGGCGCCACTCGTCGAGCAGCTCCGCGCGCTGAACCAACGGATCGCCCGCCCTCGTCCGCTACCGCGACCAGTACCGGCAGGACAGCATCGCCCTCGCTATCGTCGACCGAACGGAGTTCATCTGATGGCCGGCGCCGCAACGAAAGCCGTCTACCGCGCCATCTGGCACAGCGACTACGACGTTGACGTCACCCTGAAGGGACGCACCGCCGCGCACCAACTCGCCGACGAGATGGCTACTGCCCTGTCCGCTGCCGGCCTGCTCGCAGGGCCACCGGCCTGGCATGTCGGCCAGGACATCGAATGGAACCCGTGCGAAGACGTGTGGCGCCCTGGGTTCATCGCCGACCTGGACCTGGCCGTGATCGTGCTGCACGAGAACGACCAGTACCTCACCGTCGGAACGCAATACATCCGGCCGCGCATCGCCGCACCCGACGTCGCGCCGAACGTCGCGGCCGAGTCGCGTGAGGAACCCGTCGGCCACGGCGCCGACGGAGTCGCCCTCATCGCGCTCGAACGGCAACGCCAGATCGCCAAGGGCTGGACCGCCGAACACGACGACCGGCACCCCGGCGACCAACTCGTGCAGGCCGCCATGTTCTACGCCGACGAGTCAGCCTCAGCCACCGACTGGCCGTGGGACACGCTCCCCACACGCGGCACCCGCATCCGGGACCTCGAACGCGCCGGCGCGCTCATCGCTGCCGAGATCGACCGACTACACCGCGCGGCAGGCCGGCCATGACCGACCAGCTCGCGCTCGACGAAGCCGCCGGGTGCCCCGGCGGCCATCGGGCGCTGCTCGACGTGTTCGTACCCGGCCGCCCCGCACCCCAAGGCTCGAAACGCCACGTCGGCAAGGGAATCATGATCGAGATGTCGAAACACGTCGCGCCGTGGCGCACCGACATCCGCGAGGCCGTGATCGCCGCCCGGAAGGCATACCACGCCGCCACCATCGCCAGCTTCACCGCCGGCGCCCCGGCGGCCGGCCCGATGCTGGTGCGGCTGGAGTTCGTCATGCCCCGCCCCGCCGGCACACCGAAACGCCGCACACCGGCCGCCGTGAAACGGCCGGACTGCGACAAGCTCGCCCGCGCTGTCCTGGACGCTGTCGGCTCCGCCGGGTGTGTGTGGGTCGACGACTCGCAGGTGGTCGACCTGCACGCCACCAAGAGGATCGCCGAACCCGGCGAGGCACCCGGTTGCCGCATCACCATCCACACACCCGCGAGCCAGCCATGAAGCCGATCTTCGTCGCCATCCCGCGCGGGCACGGCCTCATCCTGCACCTGCACTCACCCGGCTACCGGCCAGGGCCCAAACCGCGAGGCATCGGCGACTCGGCCGCGCTGTGCAACTACAGCATCCACGGCGACCCGCTCGTGCCGCTGCGCGACGGCCTGCACCTCAAACCCACCGGCACGGATCCGCGCCCGGCGTGGCGCTGGTGCCGCTCCTGCATCGGACACGCCGTCGCCATCGCCGGCCTCGACCAGGAAGTTCTGACCTGGATCGCGACAGGGACGGAGAAGCCATGACCGCGATCCGCACCATCCGCCTCGAATACCACCCCGGCCGCTGGCACCGCGACGGCCACACCAAAACCTGCCGGCACTGCGGCGACACCTACCGCCGACCCGCCAACCAATCCAGCAACGACTGGAACCGCCGCCTCTACTGCTCCATGTCCTGCGCCTCAACAGCCAGCGCGCCCGCCCGCCTCGCCGGCCGCGGACGCACACCCCGCGCCGAACCGGTCGCCACCGTCCCCGCACCCACTGATTCGACCTGGCTCGACCACGCTGCCTGCCGAGACGCCAGCGACACGGACCGGTTCGTGCCCGACAACCCCGGCGCGCACTGGCGGCCACCACCCGAATGCGGCCGCTGCCCCGTCCGAGCCGAATGCCTCGCCTACGGGCTCGCCACCAAAAGCATCGGCGTGTGGGGCGGCCAATACCTGCGCGGCGCCTGGCGCAAGAAAGGAGCCGCCAAGTGACACAGACGCTCGCCGTGCCGCAGCCGACCGCCTGACCATTCACACCACCACGAGAGGAGCGGCCATGGCTGACTTCCGCGTCGACGACACCGCGCCGGACCACCCCAAGATGCGCGCCGCCGGCATCGCCGCGCTCGGCCTGTGGTCCATGGCAGGCGCCTTCAGCATGCGCCCAGACATCCTCTCCGACGGCTGGGTCCCCACCTACTGGGTCCTCGGCTGGGACGGCGGGAAACGCGCCGCCGCCATGCTCGTCCGGGTCGGACTGTGGATGCCCGAGACCCGCAACGGCATCGCCGGCTACCGGTTCCACGACTTCCTCAACTACCAACGCGCCGCCGAGAAGATCGTCGGCGACCGCCAGTCGGCCCGCCAACGCATGGCGACCCTGCGCGCCAGTCTCCACAGTGGCCGTTCCCCTGATGTTCGCGCGAACACACAGCGAACAACCACCGCAACACTCCCCGAACGTGCCGCCGAACCTGCACCGAACTTCAACGGAAGTTCGGTGACTTCCCTTCTCCCTACCCCCGTAGGGGGTAGCTATGGGGGGGATCGTCCGGTAAGTAACCGCGCGCGAGAGCAACGCCCCCCCGAAAAATGCCCGAAACACATCAACGACCCCGACCCACCCAACTGCGGCAACTGCGCTGACCAGCGGCGCACCGCCGAAACGTGGGACCACCAACACCACCTCGACCAGCGCCTCGCCATCCGGGCCTGCGGTTTGTGCGACGGCGACGGCTGGCGCTGGATCAACCCCGCCCGCCGCTCCCTCGGCCCCCGATCCGGGCCCGACGCCCGCTGCGACCACACCCGAGAACAGGTGACCACATGACCGTCCACGTCGAACAGCCGATGCCAATCCTGAACGACCGCACGTCGATCCAGTCCCTCGTCCGGGCCGACCTCGACGCGCGCGAACAGGTCGGCATCCAGCGCTACGGCACCCCGCTCCAACCGCACAACGGGCGCGACGCGCTCCGTGACGCCTACGAAGAAGCGCTCGACCTCGCCTGTTACCTCAAGCAAGCCATGGTCGAACGCGACAGCGCGAGGCTGCCGTGATCGCCCGCATCGACACCGACCTCCCCGGCAACGACCGAGCCCGCGCGTGGCTCAGCGTCGACGCCATCGTCGTCGAACACGCCGGGATCTACACCGTCGCCACCCGCGCCCACGTCGACCGCCACCAGCTCGCCGAAATGGCCGCCGTCCTCACCGAAGCCAGCCAGCCATGAACCTCGACCAAGACGCCGTCACCGCCTGCGCCGACCTCGTCGGCCGCACCGGCGCCACCAACTTCACGATCGGCTACCTCCACGACGACGTACCGCCCGACCAGGCCGCCTGGTACGCCCACGCCCAGTTCCGAGGCGCCCGGATCACCATCGATGACCAACCCGGTCCTGTCGAAGCCGCCGACGCACTGTGCCGGAGACTCCTGGACGGCGCGAAATGCCGCTGCGGACGCCTCGTCACCCTGTCCGACAGCGGAGCCGTCGCCTACGACAGCACCATGGCCGACGGGTCCACCTGGACCGTCGAGCAGGCACGCCGGGCCGGCCAATGCCGGTGGCGACGTATCGGAGCCCGGTGGGAACCGAACTGCCCCACACCGCCCGGCCGGACGAAGTCGAGACGCCGATGACGCGCCCCACATACGTGCCCGCCCCCGTCGGCGACGACCTCGCCGCCCAAGACGCCGCCCTCGACGTGGCGTGTCCACGATGCCAAGCCACCCGCGACACCTACTGCGTCAACGAGAAAACCGGACTACACCTACACAACCGAGTCAGCCACTGGCAGAGAGTCAAAACCGCACAGGAGACCCCGACACCATGACCCAGCCGGCAACCACGACCACCGCGCCGAACCCGCCCCCCGGCGACGCGGCCGACGACGTCATCACCACCGCTTTGGTCGCCGCCATCCTCGCCCACTGGGCACACCACAAAATCCGGGACCTACTCAAAAAACTCCACCGCATCCACCCCGACACCATCGACTGGATGCTCAACCACACCCTCTTCGCGAAACTCCTCACCATGGACAACCACACCCCCACCGACCCCATCCTCGCCGCCGCCCGCCACCGCAACATCCAACGCCGCGCCGCCTACGCAGTCGCCGCCACACGCCGCATGGACACCGCACTCGACACCCACCACCTACCCACCATCCGCGCCGCCTGGACCCAAGAACTCGACCACATGGGCGCGCACCTCGCCGCGAACCACGCCCGCAACGCAGCCTGGAACACCGACGCCCGAGTCGAAGACCTCGCGGACGCACGCATGATGTTCGACGGCGTGATCAACTAGGCCCGTGACCTACAGTTAAATCGAGATCCGACCCGATGCGATTGACCCGATGGGGGGTGACCCGATGCGATCGAAGTGCGCTGGCCGGAACAAGCACACCAAGGAGCCGTGCGGGTCGTGGCCAACCAAGGGCAGCCCGGTGTGCCGGATGCATGGCGGTAGCGCACCGCAGGTCAAGACGGCCGCCGCTGGCCGGCTCGTCGAGCGGGAAGCCCGCAAGGCGTTCGGGCGGCTGGCTGACGTGTCTGCCCCGGTCACCGACCCGCTCACCGCGTTGGCCGAGCTGGCCGGGCACGTGAACGCGTGGATGAAGTTCCTGGCCGGCCGCATCAGCGCGTTGGAGTCCCTGTCCTACGACAGCGGGTTCGCCGGCGAGCAGATCCGCGGCGAGATCCAGTTGTGGGAGCGGGCGATGGACCGCTGCAACGCCGTGTTCGGCACCGCGGCCCGCCTGAACATTGACGAGCGTCTGGCGGCGATCACGGAGCGGCAGGCCGAGGTCGTCATGGCGGCGATCGAAGCCGCCCTGGACGCGGCGCAAGTGCCGCCCGCTGGGCGCGCGGACGCCAAGCGCGCGGCGGCGCGCCGGTTGCGTGTCGTGGCGTGATGGACACCCTGATCCGTGCCGCGCAGTTGCTGGAGCGGGACGCCGACGGCGAGGGCCGGGAGGAGCCGCTGGGCCAGATGACGGCCCGCCTGGACCCGACCACGGTCCAAACCCCCGCGTTGGACCTGCTCGACGCGAAACTCTGCGCTGTCGCCGATGGGCAGGTGAGCCGGCTGATCTGGTCGATGCCACCGCAGGAAGGCAAGTCGGAGCGGGTGTCTCGCCGGTTCCCGGCGTGGATGCTGCGCCGCGACCCCGACCTGCGCATCGCCATCGCCAGCTACGAACAGCGGGTCGCGACCCGGTGGGGGCGGGCGATCCGTAACGACCTGATCGAACACCCCGACCTCGGGTTGACCGTCCGCCGCGACACGGCGGCCGCGCACGAATGGCAGTTGGACGGGCACCGCGGCGGCGTCTACTCGGTGGGTATCGGCGGTGCGTTGACCGGGCGCCCGGTGGATCTGCTGGTCATCGACGACCCGGTGAAGGGCCGCGCTGAGGCCGACTCGGAGGTGTATCGGGAGGCGTGCTGGGACTGGTGGACCAACGTCGCCCGCACCCGCCTCGCCCCAGGCGCGCCGGTGGTGTTGATCCTGACCCGCTGGCACGAAGACGACCTCGCCGGCCGGCTGGAGGCCACGGACCGGGGATGGGAGCTGGTGAACGTCCCCGCGCTGGCCGACACCGACACAGACCCGCTCGACCGGGCACCAGGCGAGTTCCTGGTGTCCGCGCGGGGCCGCACCGCACAGGACTGGCTGGATATTCGCAGCGACGTGGGCGAGCGCGTGTGGGGCGCGCTGTATCAGGGGCGGCCGTCACCAGCGGAGGGGGCGCTGTTGAAGCGGGGTTGGTGGCGGTACTACCCGGCGCCGATGTGGCGGGAGCAACCGGACGGGTCGATGCGGGTGCACGACGCGGACCGGGTGATCGCGTCGTGGGACATGACGTTCAAGGACACCCGGGCATCCGACTATGTGGTCGGCGGGGTGTGGGCGTTGAAGGGCGCGAACGCGTATCTGTTGGATGTGGTGCGGGACCGGATGGACTTTCCGACCACGTGTCGGGCGGTGCAGGCGTTGGCGGCGAAGTGGCCGCAGGCGTCCGCGAAGTTGGTTGAGGACAAGGCGAACGGGTCGGCGGTGATCGCGCAGTTGAAGTCGGTGGTGGCGGGGTTGGTTGCGGTGAACCCGACCGAGTCGAAGGAGGCCCGCGCGTCGGCGGTGTCGCCGTACGTGGAGGCCGGGAACGTGTGGCTGCCCGCGCCGGCGCTGGCGCCGTGGGTGGCTGGGTTCGTGGAGGAGTGCAGCGCGTTTCCGAACGGCACGCACGATGACCAGGTGGACATGGCGACACAGGCGTTGGCGCGCCTGATGTTGAAGGGTGTGCCCCGGATTCGGAGTTTCAACGTGTCACCGCGTGTTCCGCTGGGAGGATGAGGGTATGGCGACGAGTGAACAGTTGCGGGTCGAGTTGGTGGCGGTGTTGGTGCGGTATCGGCGGCGGATCAGTGACCGTGGTGGCGTGGTGCCGGAGGCGTGTGTGGGGGAGCTGGTGGCGGTCGCGGAGCGGCACACCGCCGGGTGGGCGCCGGATCCGGCGCCTGTGGCGGTGAAGCCACCGGTGCCGGGGCCCGGCCGCCGGCAGGTACGGCGCCCCGCCGAGCATCCGGCCTGACCGCCGATAAGTGGGTGTTATCGGAGGTCAGATAGTCAGTAGGTGGCGACCCACCACACAGTGAACACGAGTGCGGCCACCACGGCCACGCCCCAATAGATCACCGTGAACCGGACCCAACCATCCAACTGTCGCCACCAGTTCATCGCATTCTGATCTGTTAACAGATCGTTTGAATCAGCCACAGGATCATCATGCTCCGCTGCCTCTTGAGCGTCAAGCGCATCAGGTGCGTGTTGTGCAGATATCAAAATGATGCGATGATGCCGGCATGGCTGACGAGCAGCACAAGAACACGACCGGACCTGTGGGGGACGCCGTGGCCGCGAACGTGACCCGCATCCGTGACGCACAACACCTGACGTACGTCGATCTGTCCAAGCGGCTGACCGACATCGACCGCCCGATCGCCGTCCTCGGCCTGCGACGCATCGAACGCGGCGAGCGTCGCGTGGATACCGATGACCTGCTGGCCTTGGCGGTCGCGCTGGGTGTGCACCCGGTCGACCTGCTCATCCCGGCGGACCTCGCCGACGACGCGCTGTACAGCGTCACGCCGGATGTCTCGATGACGGCTGGTCGCGCGCGGGAGTGGATCGCCGGCCGGAATTTCCTGGTCGAGCCGAGCGACCCGGTGGAACGAGCACGGATGCTCCAATCCCTGCCGCCCGAGCGGGCCGCGTCGTTCTGGGACTTCGATCAGCAGCGCCATGGCAGACGACGACCCTGACACCAAGACCCCTGACAACCCCCTCGAAGTCACTTCGGGTTTCGGGTCTCGGCCCAGACAAGGAACGCGCAGAACGCGACCGCGACGACGATCACCTCGGTCACCGCAGGATCCCGAACGTGAAATGCACAATCAACCACCCGAACAGCAACACCACCACCACCGCCAACACCCAATGCTCCGGCGCCCACTGCCCCACCGGCTGGTTCGCGATCACGTCACCGATGCGCCACATCTGCGCCGACAGCGTGTTCTCCGAATGCCCGGACGCGATGGCGTACACCTCGGGCGGCAGGAACAGCACCAGCACGAAGAACCCGACGACGGACAGCCAGTACGCGGACCACGCGTTGTAGGGCACGTAGTCGATCGGCCGCGCCGGCAACACGCCGGTCATTGGGGTATCACCAGGCCGGTGTTGCGCTGCACCTGGATGTGCTCGTAGCAGTGCGGCGCCCCACCCAACATCGTGATCGCCTCACGCACCTCCGGTAGGGACTCGACCGGCTGCCCGGCCTGTTCGGCTGCCTTGCGTTCAGCGATGCACGGCAGACACATCATGCGCTGCGGCCGCTGCTCGGCCAGCGCTTGGGAGAACGTCTTGCGCTGGGAAATGTGGGTCATTACTGATCCTCTCATCTGGCTCGCCTCGGCCGGGTTCTCGCAGTCCCCGTGAAGCCACACCTTGTGCTTGTCAGAAGCCGTTGTGACGTCACAACGTTGCGGGCATTCCCGAGCGGCGTGATTCAGGGGCTCCCCGTTGCGGTCACGGCCGTCGGGAGCAGGCGCGTCGAGGATGCGCCGCGCCACGACCGCGGCTAGGTCCGGGGTGGACACGTCCACCCCGGGTTCGTCGAGACCAAGGCCGTCGAGCAGGCTCGCCCGGATCTTGTCCAGCGCTTCCCTGTAGATCCGCACGAGGTGTTCGGGTCCGCCCGCCATCACCGGGTCCTCTCCAGTTCGGCCTGCACGAGCAGGATTTTCGCGCGCGTGAGGTGCACGTCCGCCTCTTGGAGCAGGCCACCCACCTTCACTGTGTGCTGGCCGGTGAACTCCAGCAGCGACAGTTCCCACAGGCGTTGCGCTGCCTCGGTGTGGTCGTGCGCGGTCCAGTTTTTCCAGGTGGATGGGTCCTTACTCGGACGCTGAAAACTCACCGACGTTCACCCCGCTCGCGGCGTCGATAGCATGCTGCCACTGCAACAGGAACCTCTCGAACAGGTGCTGCTGGCACGCCGCCCACGCGACACTGTCCTGCACCAGCTCCCGGCTCACCAACTGACGCCAGGAACCCTCACCAGTCTCGTAGGTGACCTCCGCACTGCCGGGCAGGTCGACGCTGTTGATGACCGACCACCACACGTCCAGGACACCCAACGCCTTACGCGGTACCCACAGGAACTCGTACGGTGCCGGTTCGATGAACGACCGCTCGTCCATCGCCAGTTTCAACCGCTGTCCGTCCGGCAGCCGGCGGGTGACCCGGGCCATGGAGCGGTTCTCGGTGAACAGGTAGTCGCCGCCGCTGGTTTCGACCGTGTCGGTGTCCGGGTTGTAGCCGGTGATCACGCGCTCTCCTTCGAGGTCAATTCGGCGAGGATCAACGCGGTCGACACCCGCCACCCGCCACCTACTTTCATGACACGCACCGGAAAAGTACCAGCCGATGCCATCTCGTACGCCGTAGTCCGGCTCAGTCCGAAAACAAGGCCCGCTGTCACCAGGTCGACCACTGCCGGAAACTGCCGAACTTCATCAATGGTGTAGGTAGCAGGTGTCCTCATGCCGGCCAGCATAGCCTACGTACCAAGCAATCCCAGGATTGCCGACTCGTCCACACGCGACTTACCTTCCGCACAAACCAGCGCGCGATCTTCACCCGCCTGCTGGCGCCACGCGCACGCGGAAGGGGGACGTCATGCCAGAGCCGCAGACGTCACCCCCCAATGCAGATGACAACCTCGTCATGGTCGAGGTCTACGGTTTACGCGCCGTCGTCAAGCGCGCCGAGTACGAGCGCTGGGCGTGGGGGCTCGACGTGTCGGCGATCCGACAGGACCTCATGGCCGACCAGTGCGCGATCGCTGTCGCCGATCGACGCTGCTCCCGAGGCGCCATTGAGGACTTCGGTGTTCTGAGACTCTGCTGGCAGCATCATGAGAAGCTCATAGCCGGCTTCAGGCAGGCACTTCGCAAGGACGACGCGCTGCTTGCTGCTGCTCGACAGGTCATAGCGGACAAGGACGCGACCGGTCGCTCGCGGCAGCAAACCGAGCGGGATGTTCGCCTCAAGCAGGACAGCGTCGTCTACTTCGTCGAGCGCGACGGTTTCGTCAAGATCGGCTACTCGTCTGACCTTGTGAAGCGACTCGCTGCTATTGGTCGCGGGAACTCAATGCCAGCCGGAATGTCGGTGGGTCCGGTTCGCCTACTCGCCACGATGCCCGGTGCGCGGCCGAAGGAAGGCTACCTCCACCGCAACTTCGATTACCTACGGCTCGGCGGTAGCGAGTGGTTCCTGCTCGACAACGACCTATGGACCTTCATCACCGGACTGAAGGGATACACGGGCGAACCGCGCATCACTGCTGAATCACTGGTCGGTGCGCGATGACGTTGAGCATCGTGTGGGCGCCCCGCACACCCGGCGCGCCCCCCGGACGTCTCGCCCGCTGGACCCGCGCGCTGGCCAACACCACCAAGACCATCGCCGCCGCCGCCGTCACCCCACACCGCGCCGCGCTCAGCCGCGTCCGCGACATGCCGTTGTCCCTCACCGGGACCGCACTCATCGACTGGGCCAGCTTCCACGTCAACACCGGCGTCGGCCTACTCGCCACCGGCCTGTCCCTGTGGCTCGTCGAACATTTGCTCAGCGACAACGACGACCCGGCATGAAATCCGGGCTGCGCCGGCTGGTCGCCCAAAAAACCCCCGTCCCCCTCGCCCCCGCCGGCAACGGCTCCGGCGCCATGCGCATGTCCCTGGTCGGTGGCACCGCCAACAACGACACCTACCTGCGTGCCTACAGCCGCAACGGCACCGTCTACAGCATCGTCTCCCTGCTCGCCGAAAAAGCGGCCAGTGTCCGGTGGCGGCTGTACAAGAAACAACCCGTCGACGGACGCCGCCGCTACACCACCAGCGACGCCGGCTCCGACCAACGCACCGAAGTCACAGTGCACCCCGCACTGAAGCTGTGGAACAAACCCAACAACTTTTTCACCGGCTTCGAATACCGCGAAGGCTCAAACCAACACTGGGAATTGACCGGCGAAACCTTCTGGATCTGCGACCGCGAAAACGCGCTCGGCATGCCCACCTCCATGTGGTACATCAACCCCGGCCGCATGACACCAGTCCCCGACCCCGAAGAATACTTGATCGGCTGGATCTACACCGGACCCAACGGGGAACAATACCCGATCCCCCTCCGCAATGTGATCCTGGAGAAAAGCCCCGACCCCATCGACGGATACCGGGGTTCCGGGCCGGTCGCACCCATCCTCGCCAATTTGGACGCGCAGAGGTACGCCACCGAATACCAGCGGAACCTGTTCGTCAACGGCGCCGACACCGGCGGTGTCCTCTCCTACGACGGCGAGTTGACCGACCCACAGTTCGAGGCGTTGGTGAAGCGGTGGCGGGAGCAACACCAAGGCGTCGCCCGCGCCGGCGCGGTCGGCGTGCTGGAGAACGGCATCACGTGGCAGCCCCGTGGTGTCACGAACAAAGACATGGAATACGGCAACCTCAGGTTGGCGAACCGGGACGAGATCCGGGAAGCGTGGCGCATCCACAAAGCCATGTTGGGCACCACCGATGACGTCAACCGCGCCAACGCCGAAACCGCCGACGAAATCTTCTCCGGTACCCTGCTGATTCCCCGGCTGAACCGGCGCCGGGAAACGGTGAACCACAAGCTGTTGCCGATGTTCGGGGACGACACCGTCGAGTTCGACTATGACTCGCCGATGGTGCTCGACAAGGAGCAGGAAAACGCGGAACTCACCGCGAAAGCGAACGCGTGGGCCACCCTGGTCAACGCCGGCGCGGATCCGCACGACGCGGCCGAAATCGTGGGGCTGCCGGACATGGACATGGTCGAGACCGCGACGCAGGCGCCCGCCCTGCCGCCGGGCTGGACATCGGCGACACCGCCGGCATCGGGCGGGCCGGTTGACCCGGACGAACAGGCCGCCACAGCAGTCGCCGGGTTGCTACGCCGACAGATGCGGCCCTTCACCGTGCGGGCGCTACCCGCTGCGGCACAGAACCGGAGGCGATGAGTCGTGGAACCCAAGCGCTGGTACCGAATCCAGAACCTTTCCAGCGGCATCACGGATGTGTCGATCTTCGACGAGATCGGCATCATGGGTGTCACCGCACAGGACTTCCTGGCGGACCTCCCCTCCGGTCGCGGCCCGCTGCTGCTGCACCTGAATTCGGGCGGCGGCGAGGTGTTCGAGGGTTTGGCGATCTATCACGCCCTGCGTAACCGGGGGAACGTCACCGTGCGGGTGGAGGGTGTCGCCGCGTCGATCGCGTCGGTGATCGCGATGGCCGCCGACCCCGGCAAGCTGGAGATCGCGAAACGCGCCTCCATGATGATCCACAACGGGTTCGCGCAGCAGGTCGGCGACGCCAACGACATGCGCAAAATGGCCGACGTCCTTGAGGCGCAAACCCGGAACATCGCCGGCGTCTACGCCGACCGCACCGGCATCCCGGCCGACGTGTGGACCGGCAGGATGCAGGCCGAAACCTGGTACATCGGGCAGCAGGCCGTCGACGTTGGCCTGGCTGACCGGGTCGTGGACGTCGACCAGGCCGGCATGCCCTCCGGGGGCAACGGGAACCTGGATCGGGTCGCGGCCCGCATGGTGGTGCTGGTCAATTCGGACGGCACGCACACGGCGATGGAGGGTACCCACACGCACGGTGCGGCCGGCACCCACACCCACCACGGCGACGCCAACCACACCACCACGAACGCCAATGGCGGCGGCCGGCCAGTGGACCGCGCCAAGGCTGTCCTGATCGCCGCCGGGTTCAGCGAAGCCGACACCGCCGCGCTCCTCGTCGCCGAGGGCGGCAAGGGCGCGGCCGGCGACGGCAAGGGCGCCGCGCTGGGCACCCCCGCCAGCAAAGGCTGGTACCACCGCGACGGCAAGTGCGTGTTCGACCCCGACGGCGACGGCGACAACGACGCCACCCCCGAAGGCGACACCGATCACGACTTCTTCACCGCCGACGGGGAACAAACCAAAGCCATCCCGGACTGCCCCGACCACCCCGGCACCGGGAAACCCATGCCCACCAACCAGTTGGCCACCACCCTGTTCGCCACGACCACCGCCGACACGTCCCCATGGGACGCGTCGAAAGCCTGGCACTCCGGCGCCAACTCCGACGACCCCGCCGCGTTCTACAAGGGGATCTGCGCCGGCCGCCGCTCCGGTGACCCGTCCAACCAGGACTCGTGGGCGCTGCCCTACCGGTACAGCCCGAGTTCACTACCCAACGCCGCTGGTGTCCGGGCCGCGCTCGGGCGGCTGTCATCCACCCACGGGCTGACCAACAGCACGGAAGCCCGCTCCAAATTGGAAGGGCTCATGAAGAAGATCAACCCCGATTACGAGCCGTCCGATCTGGACACATCAGTGATCCAGTCGCTGCTCGTCTCAGCCCTCGAAGGGGGTAGGCGGTAATGACTGTGGCACTCGTGGTGCCGGACACGGCAGACGGTCTGGTCGAGGCGATCTCCGACCCGACCAAGGTCAAGGAATGGTTCTCGCAGTCCGCGGTCACCAACGGCGACACGAAGCGGTTCCTCGACAAGTACGCCGAGTTCGCCAGCAAGAAGAACCCCGGCACGACCGAGGACATGCAAACCCAGGTCAAGTCCGTGTTCTTCGACCTGATGCGGGAGAACGGTTTCGCCGGGTCCAGCAAGGACCTGGGCAAGCAGTTGGCGTTCCGGTCCGACGGGCGCCCAGCCCTCAACCTGTCCGCCAGCGGCTCGGCTGCGGTCGCCCGCGGCAAGGGCGCCGTGTACAACCGCACGTCGGCCGGCGCGGTGTTTGAGGCGAAGTTCCGGGAGGAGGACCGGTTCGGCACGATCGGCGAATATCTTCAGGCGATCAAGGAGGAACGCGCGCCGACCGCGAACCTCAAGCGGAAGGACCTACTGCAGAAGCTGGAGAACGTCCGCACCTTCCAGTCCTCGTTCGGCTCGGAGGACCCGGGCGCCGGCGGCTTCTTGATCCCGGAGCTGATGCGGTCGGATCTGATGATGCTGGCGATCGAGGAAGCCGTCGTGCGGCCCCGCGCCACGGTGATCCCGATGTCGACGCTGCGGGTGCCGGTCCCGACGGTGGACGACACCAGCCACGCCTCAAGCTTGTTCGGCGGCGTGGTATGGAACTGGACCGAGGAAGCCAGCAGTATCACCGAGTCGCAGGCCACGTTCGGGCGGGTCGTGCTCGACGCGAAGAAGCTGGCGGGGTTCTTCAAGGTCCCCAACGAGCTACTCGCGGACGCCCCCGCGTTCTCCAGCTTCTTCGACGCGGTGATCCCGAAGGGCCTGGCGTGGCAGGAAGACCTCGCGTTCATGACCGAAACCGGCGCTGGCACGCCGGAGGGGTTCATCAACTCGCCGGCCAGCGTGCAGCAGGCGGCTGAGGCCGGTCAGACGGCGGGCACGATCGTGTGGGAGAACATCGTCAAGATGTACGCCCGCATGCTGCCCACCTCCCTGAAGAACGCGGTGTGGGTCGCGGCGATCGACACGTTCCCCCAGTTGGCCACGATGGCGCTGTCCGTCGGTACCGGTGGTGGTCCGGTGTGGATCGGTGGCCCCAACCAGCCCGGCTCCGACGGGCCACCCGTCACCATCCTGGGCCGGCCGGTGATCTTCACGGAGAAGGCACCGGCGTTGGGCACGACCGGGGACATCAACTTCGTGGACCTGTCGTATTACCTGATCGGTGACCGGCAGGCCGTCGCCGTCGCCGCGTCCGAGCACGCGTTCTTCCAGAACGACCAGGTCGCCTATCGGATCATCGAGCGGGTCGACGGCCGGCCGTGGTTGCAGTCCGCGCTGACCCCGCACAACGGGTCCGCGAACACCCTGTCCGCGTTCGTGCAGCTCGCCAGCCGGTAACACGTACAGGTAGGACGGTGCCCCCGGCTCAACCGGGGTCGGGGATCCACCGTCCGAGTAGGCAAGCCAGGCAGCGGCGCCCCTGGCTCACGACCGAGCCGATAGCGGAAAAGAGACTGTCATGGCTGGAATGCAGGGCCTTGGCCGGGTGTTCGACGTCGTTCCTATCGCGTCGGGCGCCGGCCTATCGTTGAAGAACGCGTCGGCGGTCACGTTCGTGCTGACCGGCGCGACCGGTGTCGCGACGCTGAGCATCGCGACGAGTTTCGGCGGGACCTACCGGGCGGGTAGCTTCTTCACCCCCGCGTGGGCGCCGATCACCACCGTGTACTGGAGCACCGCGACCGACGGCAGTGTGGCGTGGGCCAAGGCCACCATCACCGCGGCGGCCACGTTCACCAACGGCACCACCGCTGGGCTGACCACGTCGACGAACTCGGTGTTCACCGTGTTCGGCTCCCAGCTCCCGGATCTGTACGACTACGTCAAGTGCACCGCGACCGGCAGCGGCTTGTGCACGGCGATCCTGCATGACCTGACGGTGCAGCGGACACCCGCGAACATGGTCAAGTTGGGGGCCTGACATGCACGCCAAGGTCAAGTACCTAGCGTCCACGGGATCGACAGGTAGCTATACCCAGAACAAGGAGTACGACGTTCTGGGATGGACGGCCAACACCACGAACAACGCACCCGCCAGCGCGTGCGTTGTTGACGACACCGGAACGGTTGTCGGCGTGCAGGTCGACAGCAACACCTGGTCGCTCTCTCAGGCGTACGCCACGGAGAGGATCGTCTGATGGCCGCGTTCATTCAGGGCACCGCACAGCGGGCGCTGCACTTCGGGAACCTGGTCAAGAAACTGGCACAGATCCCGCCGAACTCGGGGTCTTCGGCCACCTTGTTCACGGTGGCCGGCGGCATGGTCATGGTGACCTCGATGGTGGGTCGTGTTTCTACGGTCCTGTCTGGTACCACGGGCGCGGTTTCGCTGGGTGCGACTCCGACTGTGGGTGCTGCTGGCGCGCAGGTGGCGGGTATCGCTGCGGCCACCGTCGTCGGCGGCGGCGAGGTCGGAGCGGCGTTCGCGGTAGCTGCGACCATCGCGGGTGCGCCGACGACTCTGGCCAACGGCGGTGCCAGTGGCGTGGCGGGTAAGTCACCGTTCCTGGCGCAGTCCGCATTCGTCGTCAACGCCGGGGTCATCACGGTCACGACGTCGGTGGCGACGATGACCGGCGCGATCGACTGGTACCTCACGTATGTGCCGTTGGATGATGGGGCGTCGGTGAGCTGATGCCGGCCAGCCCGGCGGCCCAGGCCGCGCAGAAGTTCGCCGAGACCTACGGCGCGCTGGTCACTGGCGCGGCGAAGACTCTGCCGGCCACCGCGAGCGGCGACATCTTCTTGGTCACCGGCGGCCGGGTGATCGTCACCAGCCTGACGGGTGTGGTGTCCACGATCATCCAGGCGCAGGCGACGACGCTGTCGGTGGGCAACAAACCCACCGGCGGCTCGTCCGCCGTCGCCACACTGTGCGCCACCGCGGACCTGAACGCGAAACCGGTGGGGACGTCGCTGGCGGTGCCGCAGGCCAAGGCCAGCGCGCTGATCGTGTCGGGAGCGGACGGCACCTTGCTGTGGAACACGACTTCCGGCGCGCAAGGTGTGCCGTTCGAGAACGGCGGGATCGCGCTGGTGCCGGCCGGTTCGATCCAGGTCACCACGGGGGCGACCAGTACGGGCGCGATCACCTGGTCGGTGACGTGGGTGCCGTACGACGCCGGCGCCGTCGTCACCGCAGCATAGAAGGGATGCGCACGCATGGGTAAGACCAATGCGGACGGAACAACGTACACCGACCCTCTCACCGAGGTGACCACCTCGGTGAACTCGTCCGGCGAGGTGACCGGTGTGACCGAGGCAGGTGACCCGACCAGTTCGCTGTTGGTGACCAACCCGATCACCGAGCTGGCCGACGACGCCGTCGTCGGTGACTCGACCGAGGAGACCGCAGCCGACGAGGCACCGGTCGATGTGGACGGTGACGGTGTCATCGACAAGTACGAGGCGCTCACCAAGAACGAACTCGTCGGACTGTGCACCAGCTACAAACCGAACCCGTTGCCGACGCTCGGTAACAAGGCCGATCTGGTGCGGCGACTCCAGGAAGCCGACGAGGCCGCCGCCGCGCCGGTCGGGACTGGCGCGTAGCGATGGTGATGGGTTGGGACCTGTACTCGACGCTGGCTTTGCAGGCCCAGTACGAGGACTACTACAAGGCCCAACCACCGGTGGCGTGCCCTAACGACGGTGAACCACTCCGAGCCGGGCCGCCCGAACAGCCTGGGGTCCTGTTCTGTTTGTTCGACGGGTGGCAGTACCCGCGCGATTGGAACCCCGAGGTCCACAGCGGAATGTGAACTCCGGTCACAACTGAATATGCAGCCAATGCTGGCCGGTTGGACTACGGCTGGTTCCGGAAAGCGAGAGCAGGCATGGCGATCCACCGACCGACCTACGCCACCCGGCGGATGGTCAAGTCCGCGACGGACATTGCGACCACCGCTGACTATGACCAGCAGGTCGACAGCGCGCTGGAGAGCGCGGCGGACGAGGTGGATTCGCTGTGTCACCGCCGCTTCTACAACACGTTGGCCACCCATTTGTGGGACTGGCCGAACTTTCAGCGTGCCTACCCGTGGCGGATCTGGTTGCAGCAGCACGAGTTGGCCGATGTCACCTCGACGGTGCCGGTGGTCACGACTGGCGGCAAACTGATCCCCGCGTCGGCCCTGAAGTGGGGGCCGTGGGAGTCCGAGGCGCCCCCGTTTCTGTTCGTGGAGATCGACCGGTCCACCAGCTACGCGTTCGGAGTCGGGTCCACGCCGCAGCAGGACGTGTCGATCACCGGCTTGTACGGCTACTGGAACCGCACCCGCCCGGCCGGCGTGCTGGCCGCCGCGATCTCCACCACTGGCGCCACAGCCATCACGGTGTCGGACTGCTCGGTGGTCGACGCCGGTGACGTGATCACCGTGGATACCGAGACGATGTTGGTGGCCGACACCGGCATGGCCGACACGGGGCAGGTCCAAACCGGCGGTGGCTGCTCCACCGCCTCGGACGCCGACAACCAACTCACCGTCGCGGACGGCACGAAACTCCACGCGCAAGAGGTCATCGCGCTGGACGGCGAGCGGATGCTGATCACCTCGATCAGCGGGAACGTCGCCACGGTGCGGCGCGGCTACGACGGCACCGTCCTCGCCGGCCACACCACCGCCGCCGTGTTCGCGCTGCGCGCGTTGACGGTGACCCGCGGGGATTTCGGGTCAACCGCCGCCACCCACTTGAACGCCGCCGCGGTCACCGCCGCCGCCGTGCCGGGGGATGTCCGCGAGCTGGCCGCCGCCGAGGCGTTGAACACCACCTACCAGAAGGTGTCTGCGTACGCCCGCACGATCGGGGAGAACTCGCGCCCGGTGCCCGGCGGGTCGCTGCCTGACCTGCGTGCCCGGGTGAAGCGCGGGTTCTACCGGCTCCGTTTGGCGGTGATCTGATGTTGTTCGGGCTGCACGTTTTCACCGCGTTTGACACGTGGTGGCCCAACATCGAGGCCGCCGTCCTGTGGGCTGGCCCGCCGACCGTGTACGCGTTCGTCCAGCACAAGCGCGCCGCGCGCCGGCACCGCCGGATGCACGAGCAGATCCACGAGCTGCACGCCCACCTCGTTCCGCCACGGTCGGGGGACGCGGATGGCTAGCACCGTCACCCTGTCCGGGCCGTGGTTCGACGGCACCGCGGATCGGCTGATGAAGGAAGCAGAACTGTCGGTCCGCCACGCCGTGAGTGAGCGGGGTGGCGTGCTGGTGCGGATGGCGTTCGATGGGGCGATCCGCGTCAACACCGGTCGGTTCATCGCCAGCGTCACCATCATCGACAGCTCGCGCACGTTCTCCTCGCCGGGCGGCCGCCGGGTCTACTCCATGTCGATCGATGTGCCGGCCCGTACCGATGTGGTCACCACCTCGAACGCCACCTACGGGCCGTGGCTCGAGGGTGTCGGGTCGCGGAACGCCACCACCAGGTTCCGGGGCTACCGGGGGTTCCGGCAGGCCGGTCAAGAACTGGGCACCCAGGCCACTCGGATCGCTGAGGATGCTTTGGCGCCGTATGTGCGGAGGATGGGATGAGTTTCGACGAGGCCGCGGTGAACACCTTGATCGACAAGATCGTCAGTCACGCTCGGGCGCTCGGCGTGTTCCGGTCGGTGAACTTCCACGAGCCGAAAGCGCAACCCGGTTCGGGTCTGCGGTACGGGGTGTGGGCGGACATCATCCGGCCGGTCGGCGAAGCGTCCGGGCTGAACTCGACTTCCGGTGTGGTGGAAGTGCAGGGCCGCATCTACGGCAACGCGTTGACGAAACCGGAGGACGATGTGGACCCCCGGATCATGACCGCCGCGGTCACGCTGATCGGCGCCTACTCGCGCGATTTCGACTTCGGGGCGACGGTGCGGAACGTGGATCTGCTCGGCATGTATGGGCGGAGTTTGATGGCGCAGGCCGGTTACGCCACGATCGCGCAAACCACCTACAGGATCATGGATATCACCGTTCCTGTGGTGATCAACGACTTGTGGCCGCAGGTAGGGAGCTGACATGGGCAAAACAACCGGGCTGAACCAACGGTTCTATCTCGGCGGGTTCGATATCTCCGGGGATGTGTCCGCAATGGACTCGGCCGGCGTGCCGATAGCTACGCTGGACTCGACCGGGATCGACAAGTCAGCGCACGAGCGGCTACTGGGCCTGCGGGACGGGAGCTTGGCGTTCACGTCGATCTTCAACACTTCCGCTGGGCAGCAGCACAAAGTGCTGTCGGCGCTGCCCCGCACCGATGTGGGTGTGATGTGGGCAGGTGGTGTGACGATCGGGTCGCCCGCCTACTGCATGATCGCCAAGCAGGTCAACTACGACGGCACCCGCGACGCCGCCGGTCTGCTCAACTTCAAGACGAGCATGCAGGCGAACGCGTTCGGCGCGGACTGGGGCGAGCTGCTCACCGCCGGGAAACGAGTCGACACCACCGCTACCGCCGGTTCCCCGTTCGACGGCGGCGCGGCCTCCGCGTTCGGGTTCACCGCCTATTTGCAGGTGTTCGCGTTCTCCGGCACCGATGTCACGGTGAAGTTGCAGGACGCCACCACGTCGGGCGGGTCCTATGCGGATATCACGTCGGGTGCGTTCGCTCAGGTCACGGCGGCGCCGGCGGTGGGGCGGATCGCGGTGGGTGGGACGGGCGCGGTGCGGGAGTTCGTTAAGGCCACCACGGTCACGTCGGGCGGCTTCACATCGGTGACGTTCGCCGTGGTGTTGGTGCGCAACCAGGCGGCGGTGAGGGTCTGATGGGTGTTCCTGAGCCGCTGCTGCCGCCCACGGCGCGCAAGACGTACTCGCTGGTGGCCGACAAAACCAGACCCGTGCCGCAGCGGCAGATCAACTGTGAGGAAGCCGACTGCGAACACTGGCGGGAAGGCTGGATCACCACACTCGACCTTGCCACCGACCAAGGCCGCCAGCTCCACACGCTCGCCACCGGATCCGGCCGGCAGTTCGAGGAACGCCGCCAAGGCACGATGGCGTACCTCCACTTCGCCGCCGCCCAACCGTGCTTCCGGGCCACCAAACACTTCGCGTTGACCGACGAACGCCCGGCGCTCTATCTGATCCGCGATGGCGACGAACGCCAATACACGTCCCGCACCGTCGTGCCCCGCGCGGCCGACTGGGTGGACGACTTCCGTGAGCACACGGAGACACTCTCCGACGAGATCAAGAAAGGGTGACCGACAGTGGCCAAGATCTCTGGTCTCGGCTGGACGACGTTCTCCGTAGCGAGCAGCGTCCCCACCCCAACCGACATCAAAAACGACGTCAACAGTGCCAACTGGGCCATGCCGCGCGCGTTGCAGGACGTGACCGGCCTGGACAAGTCCGCGATCGAACGGCTGGAACTGCTCGCGGACTGGTCCTGCACCGCGAAGGGCACGTTCAATGCGTCCCTGTCGCACCCGGTGTTCAAGGACTGTTCGAGCACGGCGGTGATCCGGGCGGTGTCGATCGTCATCGCGGCGCAGACGTTGAGCGGGAACGCGTGGGTGACCGACTACCAGTTGACGCGTGACGCGGCCGGCGCGTTCACCTGGTCGGTGCCGCTGGTTTTGGCCGACGGCACCGCGTTCGCGTGGTCCTGATCATGGGATTCAGGGCGAAACGGGCGTGGGAACTGGTGCTCCCCGAGCAGACGCACGCCGGGATGGTTGTGCTGGTCCGTGGCCGCAGCGTGGGCGAATACTTGCAGGGCCGGGACCTGTCGTGGGAGGACGACCCGAAGATCACGCGCGACGAGAAGGTGGAGCGCTACCGGGCGCTGTACAAGGAGTTCGCGGCCGACGTCATCGAATGGAACCTCGAAGACGAGCACGGCACGGCACTGGATGTCAGCGAACAGTCCCTTCTGGACAGTGATGACATGTTGCTGCTGCCGGTGGTGGCGGCCTGGGCGAACAGGCGGGTCAAGCTACCCGACCCTTTGCCCGAGCCCTCCACCTATGGCGGGTCGCCCCAGGTGGAGAACATTCCGATGGAAGCCCCGTCGGAGAGCCAAGCGAGCTGATCGAAGCCAACAACGTGCTGGGTCTGCTGGAACGGTTCCCTGGCTACACGCTCGGCACGTTGTTGGGGGACTACGAACACTTGCTGTGGTATGTGCAGGTGCAGAACGCGGGCCGACCGGCGGCACCGTCGAGTGAGGAGGGGTGACGATGGAAAACGAAGTCAAGATCCACATCACCACCACTGACGACACGGCGGCCGGGCGGGGCAAGACCCGCGAGGATTTTCAGAAACTCGGCGACGACGTCGCGGGCGACCTGGACAAGAAACTGTCCGACGGCGGCACCAAAGCCGGCAAGGACATGGGCACCAACACCAGCAAGGAAGCCAAGAAATCGGCGGAGCCTGGCGGCGGCATGATGGCCACGGCCATCGCCGGGGGCCTCATCGCGGGTGGCCCGGTGATCGGCGCGGCGATGGCCGGTATCGGCGCGCTCGGACTCATCGCCCTGGGGGCGAAGCTTCAGGCCGGGGCGCCGCAGATCCAAGCCGCGTGGGGCAACCTCGTCAACGACGCCAAGGTCTCCGCGACCGCGTACAGCTCCGTCATGGTCACCCCGATCCGGGACGCACTCAACCAGATCGACGCCGACCTGCAACGGCAAGGCCCCGTCATTCAGGGCATGTTCTCCTCGGCTGCCGCCGACATACCGATCTTCACCAACGGTTTGCTGTCCCTCACCGACAACGCGCTCCCCGGGTTCTCCAACGCCCTATCGCATTCCGAAGTGATCATGCAGGGTATCGCGTCGATGATGGGCAGCATCGGCTCAGGTGTCAGCGATATCGGCAACTCGGTCGCGTCCAGCAGCGGCCGGATCGGCTCGGACATGTCCAGCCTGGGCAACATCGTGCACACGGTGGAGACAGGCATCGGGAGCCTGATCTCCATCACATCGGGGCTCGCGGAGGGCGCGCTGCCGGCGTTGGGTGGCGCGGTCGGCTTGGTGACCGGCACCCTGTCCGGGCTGCATTCGCTGCTGGGCCCGATCGAACCGGAACTCGGCGGCATCGTCAGCGTGGCTGGCGGCGCGTATCTGGCGTTCAGCAAGCTCGCGCCGATGGCCGACAAGCTCGGCACCAGCATGGCCAGCAAGGGTGGCCTGCTGGGCAGCATCTCCGGTCTGGCCGCCGGCATCCCCTACGTCGGTGCCGCCGTAGCCGGCCTGTCCCTGGTGACCGGTATTCTGGCTAGCCAGAACGAGAAGGCGGCGCAGGCCGCGACGGACGAAGCCAAGTCGTCGGACAATCTGAACAAGTCGCTGGCCGGTGTGACGAACGCGACGCAGGCCCAGATCGACGGGATGGTGGAACAGAACGCCGCCGGACAGAGCTGGTTGCGGACGGCACAAGATACTTCGCACCAAGTAGCCACCTTGGAGCAAGTGCTGGCAGCCGCCGGTGTCTCCCAAAATCAATTCGCTTCGGCCATTGAGAATGGTGGCAGCCAGCTAACGGCTATGCATTCGAAGCTAGACGGTGTCGTAATATCTCAGCAGGCCGCTTACGACAGTGGCAAGGATCTCACCGATTTTCAGATGAATCTGGGCGACGCCGCTAGCGCACTTTCTGGCAAACTGGAAGATCTGGCCGGGGCGTATCAGGGTTCGGCTGCGCAGGCCGAGGAACTCGCGATCCAAACCGCGCAGGCCGACCTCGGCCTCGACCACGCGACGCTGAGTTCCGCTGAACTGACCAAAGACATGCACGTGCTCGGCGACGCCACCTCAACCACATCGGCCCGCACAACAGCGCTGACGGACGCGTTGCGGCTGATGGCCGACCACGGCGCCGAACCCGCCAACGACGCCCTCGCGCAGGCATGGTCCACAGTGAACGGGCTCGGCGCCGCGTTGAAGGGCACCACCGGGAAGCTGCTGGACACCGGCGGTGGGCTTGACCTCACGACGACCAAGGGTGAGGCCGCGCAGACCGCGTTCGAGCAGCTCCGTGGCCAGGTCGCGGCGTACGCGCAGGCGTTGGTCAGCCAGGGTGACAGCAGCCAGGAGGTGCGGGCCAAGACCGATGCGTTGATCCAGCAGTTGACCGGCCCGATGGCCAAGGCGCTGGGGTTGTCGCAGGCGCAGGTGAAGACGTTGTCGGACACCTTGTTCGGGCTCAACGGCGCGAACATCACCGCCACGGTCGGTATCAACACGAATGAGGCTTATTCGGCTCTGAGCACGCTCCTCAACCGGATCAACAACAGCTCAGCGACGGTGGCGGTCAATATCGCCAGTGGTGCGGCGCAGCACGGGATTCAGATCCCGAAGGTGAGCGGCGGCCCGACCGGTCTGTCCCATTACGACACCGGTGGCGCTACCGGTGATTTGACGATGAATGAGCACGGCGGCGAAGCGGTCCGGCTACCGACCGGGTCGATGGTGATCCCGAACAGCTCAGCAGACAACGCGGCCCGAACCGCGTTCGAACGCGGCGGCGGCGGCGCGAGTATGTCTGTCGAAATGAAATTCACGGGTACACAGACCGCGTTTTCGACGTTCGTGATGAACGAGTTCAGGGCGGGCCGGATCCAGCTTGTCGCCAACGGGCAACGAGTCACGGTCGGATAGGAGACAGCAGTGAGCACCCACAGGTACAAGACGTTCAACAGCGCCATGGTCACCACAACATCTATGGTGCCCGTCACCACCGGCACGTCCATCAAAACCATGCTGCAGCTCGCGACGCCATCCACCCGGCAGATCACGATCATCTCGTGGGGCTGGGAAATCGACGCCCTACCAACGACCACCCTCACCGGGAAGATCGACCTGATCGAAGCCGACACCGGCGCCACCATCACACAGCACGTCGCGGCCGGTCTCCAACCGCTGCTACCGGGTGTGCCCGCATCGCAACTGCTGATCGCCACCACCGGGCAAACCGGGTACACGTCGTCGTCCGAAACCGCCCCGACGGTGACACGCACATTCGACCAGGACGAAATCAACGGCGCCACCTACCTCGGGATGACACCCGCCACAGACGAATACCAGTTCTTGCAGGACGAACGCCCAGTTGTCGCCGTCAGCAAGTTCGTGCGCGTCCGGGCCACATTCGGCAGCGCGGTGAACATGCTGTGCTGGATCGTTTGGGAAGAATAGGCGATGGCGTCGACGGCGGTACGGATCGATCGGTGGCGGGAGCGCGGCTCACCGGTCACTACCGGCCTGCCCGGATCCGGCGACGTCGGCGGCGTCCCCATCCTGCAGCAGCAGTTCGGGGACACGCTACGTGTGGTGGTCGAGATAGCGTGGGGCGCGAACCTGTCTGCGGACCAATCCACCTGGGGCTGGGTTGATGTCACCACCGATGTGCAGATCGAAGACGATAGCAAGCATGTCACGATCACACCTGGCCGGGCCGACGAGGCGACCAGAACCCAACCGGCTACAGCCAACCTGACTTTGGACAACCGGCTCGGCCGGTACAGCAAATCGGCTCTGTCGCCGAACTGGCCGAACGTCCGCAAGAACACTCCCGTTCGGATCCGGGTGATCTACCTCGGGGTCTCTAACACCCGGTTTGTCGGGTATGCCACCTCGTTTAAGCCGTCGTGGGACACCACCGGGAATTACGCCACCGTCGAACTGATCGCGAACGGGGAGCTGCGCAGGCTCAACCAGGGCCAGGACCCGCTCAGCTCCCCTTTGGAGCGGGCGAGTGTCGGCACCAGCCCGTTGGCGTACTGGCCGATGGAAGACAACTCGACCGCGACCTCGCTGGCGTCGCCGATACCGGGTGTGCAGCCGGCCGCGTTTTTCGGGTTGACTCTGGCATCGAACACGGGGCTGCCCGGGTCAACGGCGTTGCCGACGGCGACGAGTACCGGATCCATCCTGGCCGTGGTGCCCGCGTATGCCGCGACCCTGTATTGGGAGGTGCACTGGTATCAGCAGTGGGCGCAACCCACCAACGACCAGGTGTTGATTCACATCAACACGACGGGCACCTACCAGATTTGGGAGATCGTCGCCGACGGCACCTCCGACGCCGTCGGCCAAGCCTGGGTCCTCAACACGTACACCCCGGCCGGTGTGAAGACGGTCGTCGCGACGTTCGGCACCTCGCTGCTGTTCAAGAACTGGGCGTACTGCAAGTTCTTCGTGTCGGAGTCCGCCGGCGTGTTGACGTGGTTCTTCGAGATTTTCCCGGGGACAGGGCCGGGCGTCGGGGAAGCCCCGTCCGGGACGGTGGCCGGAGTCGCTGGCGCGGTGACGTCGCTGCAATGGGGTATCGGGGTCGCACTCGACATCACTGGCATGTCACTCGGGCACGCGGCAGTGTGGAACGCCCCCGTCAACCTGACCATATTGGACCCCGCTAGGCACGGGTTCTCGGGCGAAAGCCCCACAGACCGCATCGCTAGGCTCGCTACCGAGCAAGGCGAACTCGTCAACATCAAAACCCCAGGCACATCTAGCGCGCTGATGGGTGCCCAAACCGTGGACACCTACACCAACCTGTTGCACGCCTGCGAGCAGGTGGACCAAGGGTTCCTGTACGACGGGTTCGACCAAGGCTTGACCTACCAGCCGCGCGGCGGACGGGAAAACGCGCTTCCGCTGCTCACCCTCAACGCCACCGCGCAGGATCTCACACCGCCGTTCGCCCCGATGGACGACGACCTGCTGACCCTGAACAAATACACCGCCACCCGCTCCGGTGGTTCGTCCGCCACCTACACCGACACCTCCGACGCGCTCGGCACGAACACCGTCGGCACCTACTCCTCCGGTGACACGTTCAACAACCAGCTCGACACGGACCTGATCCAGTACGCGTCCTGGAAAGTGCATTTGCAAGGGACGGCGGACACCTACCGGTACCCGACGTTGCAGTTCAGCATCCACCGCCGCCCGGCACTGCTGGCCGCGTGGCTACAGACCCAACTGACGGTGCCGGTCACTATCACCAACATCCAGTCCGCGCTGTCCTCGGCGCCACCCGAGGACATCAACCTGGTTCTCCAGGGCTACACCGAGACGCTCGGCAAATTCACTTGGGAGGTTGTGGCGAATGGGTCTCCCTACGATCCTTGGAGGATCACGGTGCTGGCAGCGGACACGGGCGACGGCAGCACCTTCCTGTGCCGCCTGGACACGGATGGGTCGCACGTGTCCGGGGCAGCGGCGGCCGGGGCAACATCCCTGTCGGTGGTCACCCCATCCGGTCCGTTGTGGACTGTGGCGGCCGATGATTTCCCCCTATACGTCACGATCGGCGGCCTGCGCATCACCGTCACCAACATCACCGGGTCGACGTCGCCGCAAACGTTCACCGTGGACGGCGCCACCGTGCTGAAGCAGGTCAACGACGGCGACGCTGTCACCGTGTGGGACGAAACAGTGCTGGGATTGTGACGACATGACGTTCACCGCAGGCAGCAAACTCCGGGCGTCCGATTTGGTCGCGGTCGACTCGCGGGGTACGTACAGTCGATACACGTCAACAACATCCGTTGCCGCCGGGGGAACGACTGTGATGGCGCCGACGCTGTCGCAGGGCTCAGGTACCGGCCTGTCGCTGACGTCGAACCTGTTCACGCTGTCATCCGGCATCTGGGATGTTGACTACAACATTGAACTGTCCTCGGGTATCGGAACCAACACCTTCCTCAACCTCGTGATCAGCTCCAACACCACCGCGTCAGTACCTACCGGTTGGCTAGCGGGCGGAACGGGGTCGGGGAACGCCACGACGGGTTTCCTCGCTGGCTGCGCCAGCTACAAGATCCTCTCAGACGGGACAGCCACGGTGGCGTTCAAGATATTTTCCCCGGGAAGCGGACCATCGGGAGTACTCGGCGGGGTGAGCATGACGTTCGTTCGAGACGCGATCGTCTGACGGATGCTGGACCATACTGGAGGTGTGGTGACTGTCCATGACAGACCCACCGCACGGAACGAAAGGACACCGCAGTGACAGATCAGGGCCCAGACCCCGCCCTGGCAAGGCTCAAGCCGCGCGGGAACGCCTGATGAGCGCGCCTCAGCCAGAGCTAGGGCTGCCGTCGACCGGGGAGATCATGCGCGGCATCGGGCGGCTGGAGAAGTCCGTGAGCGACGTCGGCGACCAGATCGATCAGGTCGGTCAGCGCCTCGGTGACCGGCTCGGCGACCACGACAAGACACTCGCCCGGCACGATGAGCGGATCAGCACATTGGAGCGGGCGAGTCAGCGGACGTGGGAACGGGTGGGGGTGTGGATCGCGGCTGTGGCGGCGTTTCTGGCCGCCCTGTTGCCGCATCCGTGGAAGTGACAAAATGAGTACCGAAAGGAAACAGACCGTGACCGCATTCCGCTATTTCAAGGAACTCGCTGGCAACCCGTTCCGTCTGGGACGCCACCAGGTCCACGACGCGCTACTGCCCGAACTGGAGGCCGTGTTCGAGGCGGGCGCGCAGGCCCGGATCCTGTCGGTGGTGCACCAGGAGTTCGAGCCGTGCTTCGACCAGGGCCAGATCGGTTCGTGCACCGCGAACGCCGCGCTCGGTCTGCTGGTGTCCGATCCGTTCGGGCATCTGGGTGTCGGGTACACCGAGCGGGACGCGCTCGCCCTGTACGAACTGGAGACCAAGTTGGACGACCGGCAGATCCCCGGCGAGTACCCGCCGGACGACACCGGGTCGACCGGTCCGTGGTCGATGATGGCGTTGGAGAAGCAGGGCCGGATCCGGTCGTGGCGGCACACCCGTGCCCTGCACACCGCGCTGCGCCTGCTCAACACTGGCCCGGTCTCGATCGGTGTGCCGTGGTATCAGTCGATGTTCACCCCGAACTCGTCTGGCGTGTTGGTGGTGGATCAGTCCTCGGGCGTCGCGGGTGGCCATCAGATCGCGTTGACTGCGAACGATGTGACCGCGCAGCGGGTGTTGATCAGGAATTCGTGGGGTACGGGTTGGGGTCAGGGCGGGCATGCCTGGCTGGATTGGTCGGATTTCGATGCGTTGCTGCATGACGGCGGCGATGTTGTGCAGCCGGTGCTGTGATGGCCGAGCAGAGGCCCAGCGTTGGGCGCGTTGTCCACTACGTCAGCCACGGCTCGCCGGTGCGGCCGGACGGCACGCAGGCGTTCACCTCCGTGTGCCGCGCGGCGGACGTCACTGAGGTGGCCGACCCGAACTTCGGCGAGGGCGAGACCCGGGTCGGCCTGATGGTGAAGAACCCGACGGGGCTGTTCTTCCATTCGCTGGCCGACGGCGGCTGCGAGCACGACGAGGACACCAAGGCTGGCGGTACGTGGCACTGGCCGGAGCGTGTGTGATGCCCACCGCGCTGCACCGTCGGTCCTCAGCGGACATCGACCTCACCCTGCGGGTGCTGCGGGGCACGTGGCGGTGGCAGCCGCCGCACGAGCCACCGGTGTCGGCCGCCACCCTGGCCACGATGCTCACCGAGCTGGCCGTGGGCCTGCGCGGGGAGTCCGGCGAGACCGACCTGACACGGCGGCTGCTGGCGATGTCCGGGTGGCTGAACTCGCCGCTGGAGTGCCCGTGGGTGCTGCAACCGCCCGCTCGCGCACGGGTGCGTCGGCGTTGGTCGCTGAGACGGAAGGACCTACCGCGATGACCGATCACGAGGTTCCGCCGATCGATATCGGCTATGGGCACAGCATCCGGTTCTACGGCTGGGCGCCGGACCGCGCGCTGAATCCGCAGTACGCCGGACTGCCCGACATCGACCGGGCCGCCGTCGAGGTCACGCACACCAAGCCGGACGGTTCGCCGTGCATGTCGGCCGCCACCTTCGACACGGTCCCCGGTACCGAGCCGCACCGCACGTGGCACGTCGAGCAGGACGATCCGCTGACCCTGTCGCCGTCGCTGTTATGCACCGCGTGCGGCGATCACGGTTTCATCCGCAACGGACAGTGGGTGCCGGCATGACGGGTGGCAAGTGGGGCGATGCGGCCGGGAAGCCTGACCCGCAGAAACTGGTGCGCCAAGGCTTCGAGGGCTTGTTCTTGTACTTCGGGACGCCCCAGTACGCGAAGAACTGCACGCCGGCCTACTACCGGGCCGTGAGGGCGGCGGGGCTCGGCGCGATCGGGGTAGTGGAGCACGACCAGCACGATGCCGAACTCGGCGCGGCCACAGGCGCGAGCTACGCGCAGGCCGGGTTGGCTGACATGGCCGCGCAGGGCGCGGTTGGGATCCCGCTGGGTGTGACTGCTGACGAACACCTCACGGCTGGCCAGATCCCCACGGCGGTCGCATTCCAGGCTGCCGCCAGCCAGGTCATTCGCGCGGCCAGTCGCGAGGCGATGGGCTACGGCTTCCAGGAGTTCATCCACGCCCTGCGTGCTCGTGGGCTGGTGGACATCGAGTGGCAGGCAGGATCGCTGTCCCTCGTGGACAGCCTGACGCACTTCTGGCAGGACAACACCGGCACCGAGACGGTCGGACTGGTGATCGTAGACCGCGATTGGCGGCGCAGGCCGCTACCTGGAGGAGACATGAGCTTCGATCTCACCACCCAGCTCCCGGACCCCGCATCCGTCGCTGGGACCGGCACCGTGCAGGAGGCCCTGGCGACCGCCCTGTACGGCATCGGAGGTAAGCGCAACGGCGGCGCACTGGCAAACGCCGTCGCCTCGATCCAGACCCAGCTCACCGCGATCCAGGGCGCACTGACCCAGGAGGAGGCCGACCTACTGGCCGCGGTCAAGGGTGTGACGGCCGGCGCAGTGGACGTGAAGACCTTCGCCGCCGCGCTCGCACCGATTCTGGCACCGATCCTGGCCCCGCTCCTGCCGGCCGGTGCGACCCCGGCGGAGTTCATCGCCGCGCTCGACGCGCAGCTCGGCAAGTAGGAGGACATCATGCTGACGATCTGGCAGTCCGTGTGGTCCGCGATCAAGTCCGGTGCGTGGGTCGGCTACGCCGGCACACTCGTCGGGCTCGCCACGACCATCGGGCTACTCACCCAGTCCCAGGGCAACACGGCCGCGCAGTTGGTGGCCAGCATCGGGACAGCCGTGGCGGCGATCATGGCCCTGACGCACACCGGGCACGCGGCCGGGTTGCTGCGCCGCAACGCGAACCTACGGGCGATGAAGACGCCCGCCGAACGCATCCCGTAGGGCGGTCTGACCGCCAGTCCCCCGAGACGGCCGCTGGTCCCCCCTGCGTTCATCCCCGACATACGTTGTGGTGGTGACTTCGACGGTGGTGTGTCCATTTTCAGCACAGTCGGCCACGTCGTCGGTCATTCCCTTCTGCACCCACCACGGTCTCCCGAGCGCCCTACCAGGGGCGGCCCGCTCTCCCGGGAGACCGTGGTCGGCCGGTGCGCTAGCAGTTCGCAACCGGTCGATTCCCTATCGGGTGGATCCACAGCGCCCGGACTGGGCAAGCACCGACTCGACCGCGTCGGCCTCGGCCTCCGTGTCGGCCATGTGCTGCTGCACAAGCCCGATCGGATCGGTGACCCAGGGGCAGTCCTGCACGAGGATGCGAGGCACGTCGGCCGGCGTGACGGTGTCACCGACGGTGGCGACGAGGCGCGTGAGCGCGCCGGCCAGGTGCGCGTCGGTCCACGGCGCCGACGGCGGTCCGGGATGGTCACTGCTGGCGACCAGCCCGGTGACGGCGGCCAACAGAGCGAGAGCGGCCAGCGCGATCGCGGCGCCTCTGGCTATGGACCTGGTCATACGATCGGCCGCCTGGGCATGTGCCGCTCCAGTACGTCCCGGATGGCCAGAAGCGCACGCCGCCCGGCCTGGTGCCGTCGCGGGTCGGGTGACGTGCACGTGATCGCCCCGTCGCGGAGGGCGATGGCTTCGGCTTCGGTGAGCCACACTTCCAACCGGACGGTGGGCGTGCCGACCGGGTCGGGGCGACTCGTGTCGGGTCGTGCGGGCTTGGCGCGTTGCCGGACGGCGGTCATCGCGTCTTCCTCGGGGCGGCGAGACTCCACAGGGCCTCGATCAGCTCCCGCAGCTCGCGGGGGTTCATGGTGGCGGACTGCCCGGCCGGCAGCGTGAGCCCGGCGTCATGCCGCCCGACCGGGTAGGCCCGCACCCGCGCCGACCGGCCGACCGCGTCCACGCACGGGATCAGCCACTCACCCTCACGGCAGAGAGCGGGCGCGCGGGGTGCGGGCCCGGCAGGACGATCGGGCGGGGACGTCACGGGCTCCCGGTTGACCGTCCACGAGAAGCGGCGGGCGGGGACGGCAGGCGGGGCCGCCCTGCCCACCGTCCCCTTCGGTGCGGCGGAACGGGCACCAGAGGCAGGGACGGTCTCCTCGCTGGCCTGTTCCGTCGCGCCGTCGGGCACGGCGGTGGATCCCCCGGGGCTGGAGGCACCCGCGGCCACCGCCGTGCGTCCAGGCGCCCCGGATGGCGGGGCGGTCCGGTTGGTGCACATGGCCTACACCATAGGCGAACGCGTGCGAACGCGACACCAACGATTGGGTGAACCACGACAACCACGGTCGAGCACAGGTATTCGCAGGTCACAGCGGCAGGCACGGTCAAATACGGACAGTTGTGACGCATGATCTACGGCATGACCGCACGTCGCGTACCGACCGGTGAAGCCGCGAAGGCCATCGGTGTGGACGTGCGCACCCTGCAACGCTGGGTCGAGAACGGTCTCGTCGAGCCGGACGGCTACACGGCGGGCGGGCACATGCGGTGGGACGTCGAACGGCTCCGCACCGCGCTACGCGACCTGCGGCAACGCGACGAGTAGCCGGTCAGTGGTTGGCCGCGCCGACCAGGATCGCGACCACGACCACCACGGCCGGCACGACAATCAGCACCCACCACAGGATCAGTTTCATCGTGTGGATCTCCCGAACCAGCACCATGAGCAGCTTGCTCTGTTCCTCCTCCTCGGTGTCCGAGGATTCCACGATGTTCGTGAGTTTCCGTTCGAACTGGCTGAGGCCGGGGTAGCTGCGGATATCGGGCATCGGGTGCTCCGTGGGTGCGGCGGGGTGCTGCACGGCTATCGCCTCCAGTGCTCGGGTGGTTACAGGGTGCTGGTCAGCACTGCTCGCATCGGCCAGTCCATCGTCACGTCATCAGCCGGTTTGCCCTGGCCACGCAGGTACTCGACGAAATGCGTGGCCCATTCCCGGTGCCATGCGGCCTGCCGGATCTGCAACGTGTCCAGGTCGTCGCACGCCACCGGGTACCGGTGCGCGATCTTCCACGCGACCCGCGCGGCGCACAGGGCATCCGCTGTCGAGCCGTGCGCGTCCGCGTCGGAGATCGGGACACCGTAATGCGACGACGTGGCGGTCAGGGTGCGCTTGCCGCGCCGGTATCGGTCCAGCGCCCGGTCGATCACGAGCGGGTCGACAACGCGCAGCGGCCCGGTCGTCATGCTCGGGTCCGTCAACGTCGCCAAGCCATAGCGCCGGCACTCCCGATCAAGCAAGGTCAGGTCGTACGGCGCGTTGTACACAATGAGCGGCGCGCCCTGCTCGACATGCATGGCCAGCGTCGTGCAGATGTCGACCAGCGCGGTGTCCGGCCGCTGCCCTTCGGCTTGGGCGTGCTCCGTGGTGACGCCGTGCACCTCGGTTGCGGCGGCCGGGATCTCGACACCCGGGTCGATGAGCCACGAACCGATGTGTGGCTTCTCGCCCGGTCGGATGACGATCACGGATGCGGTGACGATGCGGGCGGTCTCCGGGTCTATGCCGGTGGTCTCGGTGTCGAATGAGACAAGGGTGCCGTTGGCCCATGCGGGCGCGGTCACCGCGCGGCCCGATCGGCTAGGACCCGCTGCCAGGTGCGCACGACAACACGCGCCACCTCGAACCCGATCCATGCGGGCAACCCGTAGGCGACGACACCGAACGCCAGGAACCACAGCCCGGCCGGCCGGGTCGCGGCGATGCCCATCAGGGTGGCCAGCCCGAGCGCGGCCGGTACGAGGATCTTCGCGGCCCGCCGGTTGATGGCCTGCACGCTGGACAACCGGCGTCGGTGTCGCGGCGGCCGTGGCCGCCTGGTCAGGCCGGCCCAGGTGACGGTGACGCCGGCCAGCAGCAGCCCGCCCAGTAGGACGTAGATCCCGGCGCGGTGCTCGGGCAGGGTGAGGATCGCGACGACCTGGCCGAGACCGACGGCGACCGGGAAGGCGTAGAGGACGCCGACGCGGAGGATGCTGGTGGCCCAGCCGGCGAGCGTGGCGATGCCGCGCACGACCGACGAACGGTGGATGGTGGACACGGGGACTCCTTCGTGGTCATCGAAGGAGTGGCCCCTAGCGAAGTTTAAGGAGCCATACCCCTTCTCAGGGGCTACAGTACGCACCGTGAGCACACCACGCAATGATGACCTTCGTACCGGCCGCGAGTACCTGCGTGTCAGCGTCGACCGGTCCGGCCGCAGCAGGTCCACCGACGAGCAGCACGAGGACAACGCCCGAACAGCCGAAGGCCACGGCATCCAGCTCGGCGTCCCCTACCTGGACACCAATCGGTCCGCCTCCCGGTACGCACGCGTGGCCCGCGAGGACTTCGACACACTGGTCGCGGACCTACGCGAAGACCGGTTCGGCGCCGACCATCTCGTGCTGTGGGAATCCTCCCGCGGCTCCCGGAAGGTCGGCGAGTGGGTTGAGCTGATCGAGCTGTTGGAGCAGCGCCGGGTACGTGTGCTGGTGACGACGCACGGCCGTGTCTACGACCCAGCGAATCCCCGCGACCGGCGGTCGCTGCTGGAGGACGCGGTCGACTCCGAGTACGAGTCGGCGAAGACGTCGTTGCGGGTGCGGCGCGACACCGCGTCGGCGGCGGCGAAAGGCCGCCCACACGGGCGGCCCCCGTTCGGGTATCGGCGCCGCTACGACCCGGTGTCCGGTGTGCTGTCCGCGCAGGAGATCGACCCGGACGAGGCGCCGCTGGTGCGGGAGTTGTTCGACCGGCTCGTCGCGGGCCACTCGCTGTACGCCATCGCGAAGGACTGGCGGGAACGCGGCATCGTCAACCGGTCCGGGAAGCCGTTCCTGGCGCCGCACCTGCGGAACATGGCCTTGAACGAGGCGTACCGAGGGTTGCGGCTCCACTCCCCCGGCCGGCGCGGCGGTAACCGTCCCTCGGAGGACGCGGTGATCTCGCTGGCGGCGTGGCCCGCGCTGGTGCCGGCACCGACGTTCCTGGCTGTGCGCCGGTTGCTGACCGCGCCGGAGCGGCGGGTGTCCCGGCCTGGCCGCGGGATTCATCTGCTGTCGATGATCGCGGTGTGCGATCCGTGCGGGTCGGTGCTGCACGTGCAGTATGTGCGCGGCGTGGCCCAGTACCGGTGCAAGGAGCGCGGGTGTGCGGGCGCGGTCGAGTCCGAACTGGATGGCGTGGTCGAGCGGGAGATCGTGTTGTTCCTGGCCCGGCCTGAGTTGCGTGGGCAGTTGTCGGAGGACGAGACGGAGAACGCCGAGCTGGCCGGGGTGCGCACCGAACTGGCAGAGGCCAGGACCCTGGTGGTCGACCTGGTCAAGGCGGTGACGTCGAAGCAAATGACCGTGCAGTTGGCGGGGCAGGTGGAGCGGGAGACGCGCCAGCAGATCGTGGTGCTGGAGCGGCGGGAGCGTGAGCTGACGACGCCGAGCGTGCTGCGAGGATTGATCGAGCCGGGGGCCGATGTGGCCGCGCGTTGGGAGGCTGCGCCGATGTCTACGAAGCGGATGGTGGCGCGGATCTTGTTGACGCCGGAGTGGATGGGTGAGGTGCGGGTGCGGCCGTCGGGGCGTGGTCGGCGGCGGTTGCCGGTGCCGGTGGGTGAGCGTGTGGTGTTCCTGCGGACCGCGTAACGAGGTTCTGGCGGCCAGGAGCCCGGGGTCCAGGGGCTGCTGGCCGTCCGCGGGTCAGTGTGATCTGAGCTGGCGGACGGTGTCGTCGACCGTGGCTTCCTGCCGGCCGCGGTGGGTCGTGTCGCGCTGACGCAGAACCGCCCAGGTCGGCCAGCTCACTACCGTGGCCATTTCCACCAAGTTGCTGATCATGTTGGCGTGGATGTTGCCGACGGCCACCCCCACCGTGATCCACAGCCCGAGCACGGTTGTGAGAACGATTGCAGTGGTGAAGGCGATCACGGTGGTGGCGCCGGGGGTGAAACGCAGTTCCATGGAGAACCGTCCTTTGTGGATATTGACGGGGGGGGGGGTGCCTCCACTGCGGATTTCTTTTGGGATCACTCGTTCGCTACCGAACCGACAGTCTTTCACCCGTTTGGGGTAGACAATTGGTCACTTAGCGGCAGTGTGGTCACCCGGCTGGACGCTCGCGGGCCCGTTCGGCGTTGAGCCGGTCGACCTCGTCGTGCAGCATTCGTAGCGCCTTTTCCGGACCGTGGTCGCGCTCCCATGCCAGATAGATAAGCCTGAGCGCCTGCTGCTCCTGAGTAAGCGGCGGTTTGTCCATTTGGAGCGGTGTCGGATCACCGCCAGCCAGGATGCCCTCGACGCTTCCTGGTGGCCATTGCAAGGCGCGCTCGATGCCGCGCACTGCGAGGTCTGTGAGCGTGGTCGCGCCGCTGCGGATCTTATGCAGGTTGCCGTAGGTCATGCCCGCCCGGTCGGCGACCTCGTTCCAGCGCAGTCCTAGGTCGACCCGCCGCCGGTTCATTGCCTTGTCGAGGAGCTTCCTCCGCTCCTGCTCACTCTCCGTGCTCATGATCCCCCGCTCGGTGACATGAGATCTCATTACATCACATGAAGACGCCTGGGGACACCGCAGGTTCGCAGATCTCTGGCATTAACATCTCATATGATGTAATGTCATCTCATGCCATCCCCCCAGACGTTCAGCGGCGAGCGGCTCACGCGGGCACGCCTCGCGGCCGGCCTGCTCCAGCGAGAGCTTGCCGAGAGATGCATCGAGCGAGGGGAGAAGGTCGATCAGACGCAGATCAGCCACTGGGAGGCTGGACGCCACGCGCCGCTGCCCTCGAAGCAACGCGCGCTAGCCGAAGTATTGGGGTGCTCGGTCGATGACCTCCATGACCGCACGCAGGAGCCATCGGCGGTGGCGTTGTGATCAGGCTTCAGAAACTGCCCGACGAGACCGTGGACGAGTTCCTGACCCGCGTCGCTATGACCGCACCCGTTCCCACCGGTGACGTGATGGAGCGGCTGCGCCAGCTCCTGCCGCCCGCCCCGCTTCCGTCTGCCGCCCGCCGTCTGGAGCGCGCCTCGTGACCCGCCAGGAGCCCGAACCCACGCTGGCCGAACTCGCCGAGCAGTGCCGTCGGCGGCTGGTCGAGGTGGACAACGCGGACGCCGAACGCCGCGCCCGAGAGCAGGAGACGAGACCTCCCGATGGCTGACCCGAAGGTACCCGTCGGCGGCGCGACCAGCGTCCCGAAGGCCAAGAAGACGTACACCGCGCCGCACGAGGAGGTCCGCAGTGAGGCCACCCAGGCCAGCGTCGACCGCCACTTGCACGGTCAGCCCACGAACCCGGACGGAACGGTGAAGTCGTGAACGAGAAGACCTGCGACACCTGCAACGGCGACGCCTGGGACAAGGACGGCAACGCCTGCGGCACCTGCGGCGGGAACGGAACGGTCGGCGGATGAGCGACAACCGCCGCGACTACGGGCCACGAGGCTGCGCCGAGTTCGCACTGCTGCCCGTACTGATCGCCCTGCTGATGCTGCTGCGCAGGAAGGGACACCGGTGATGGACAACACCCGGATGTACGCCGAGGCCGTGGCCGACACGTGCCTGCTGTTCGAGCCGTGGTCCTCGCACGACGCGGGCATGGTCGCCCGCCTGTTCGACGTGATCGAGGAAGACAGCCGCGACGAAGCGGCCTGAGACGACAGCGCGGTCCGGCGCTTACCCGCCGGACCGCACCTACCGAGCCAACCGACCAGATTGGACGTCGAAGTGAACGACAAGCCCCATTCTACCGCCCCCACCGCAGCTTCGTTCGCGGCCGGCCTGCGTGCCCTCGCCGCCCTGATCGACAAGGAGCCGGGGCTGGCCAAGGACCTGCACGGCTCGGGACCGCATGCGTTCCTGCAATACAACCTCAACATCGACCAGCGCGCGCTGCTGGAGCGGTGGGTGCGGGCCGCGAAGAAACTGGGCGCCACGGTGACCAAGGCGCCCGAGACCGAGACAGCCCTTCCCGATGACATCAAGGTGTTCCTGGACTTCGGCTCGCTGCGTGTGACTTTGTGGGCTAACCGCAAGAAGGTCTGCGACCAGGTCGTCGTCGGCACCGAGATGGTGGACAAGGTCGAGTGGGTCTGCCCCGCGCTGACCAACGAGACGCTACTGGCCAGAAGTGCGGTGTCCTGATGTCAACTGTCACCTTCCCGAAGATCACGCACCAGGAGAAGCGGACCGTTGTCTGTCCCGGCTGCGACCGGAAGCGCACGATCACCCGGTCCGACTACATGACGGTCAGTCCGTTCAACGTCGACCGCGAAACCGGCGAACCGCGCACGCCGAAGCAGATCCGTGAGGCGCTGGTGGAGCAGGGTGCGCTGTGGACGCCGAGCGGTCCCGAACTGTGGCATCAGAAGTGCTGGGACGCGCTGGACGGCGGTGAGTCCTCGTGACCGAACTGTCCACCACCGTGCCGCTGCACCTGGGTGACGTCGCCGTGCTCGGCCTGCTCGCTGTCGGCCTGTTTCTGCTGGGTCGTCTCGGCTGGATCGTGATCGACCTGGCCATCGACACCATGCGCCGGGGCACCGAATACTCCGGTGACATCCCCAACCACGGATACGCCGCATTCGACAGTGGCTCACCGGCCAGCGACCGGACCGCCGTCATGGACGCCACCCGCGAGGTGCCGGAAGACGACGAACCGTCCTGGCCCGGGAAGGCCCCCCTGCTGCGGCCAGCGCTCGTGCTTCACGAGCAGGCCGTGGTGCTCGGCGGCAACCCGGCACGGTTCGACCTTGCCAGCGTGCTGCCCGCCAACGGGAGCAGGCCGGAGACGGCGTCCGAGACCAGCGGCCGGCACGCCAAGGTCGACGGCGACGACACCGCGACCGGCCTGATCCCGGTGGTGGACGACGAGGCCGCGCTGGCTGTCGTGGCGGCCGTGTCCAGTCAGGACGGTGTGTCGTGACCGCGCCCCTGAATATCCCGCATGCCGCCACGATCGCCTTCAGGATGGGTGTCGCTGAAGTCGTGGCGGCCGAACTGCACCGGATCGCCGACGAGCACGAGCCGGAGGCGAACACCGAGGACTACGACCAGTCCGAGGCGGACCAGGACGAAGCCGTCCGGGGCGTGTGCCTTTCGCTGCGGCTGCGCGCCAACGAGTTGCGCAGGAGTGTGAGATGACGACCTCCAGCCGCCGGCCGTCCCGCCGCCCCGTGCGTGGCCAGTTCGCCGGACACAGTGCCCCGCTCCAGCCGGATGGCATACCGGAACTACGGCATCACGCCGGCCTACGACCGGGAGGCGCACGGTGAGACCCCCCTGCGGCACGCCAGCCGGCGAAAAGGCCCATCGGCGGCGCCACGAACTCTCATGCCAGCCCTGCCTCGACGCGCTGGCCGACTACATGCGCGGCCGCTGCATCGCCACAGGTCACCGGCTGTCGGTGCGGGTTCCGCTCGACGTCGTACGGCTGTTGCTGCTGGCCGCACCGGAGGACGTTTTCGCCTCAGCTCGGCAGGAGTTGGGTCCGTGCACGGTCGCGGCGCTACTGGCCCAAACCAAGACGGTGGCGTCATGAGCACCACCGGAAACCTCGCCCGCCAAGCACCCGCCGGCCACCACTGGGTCTGGCGACCCACCATCTACGCCGAGCCGCTGCACGTCTGGGAAGTCCTCACCGCCGAGCACATCGGCCGGGAATGCCGCTACGGCACCCGAGCGGGACAGCCCGGCTGTGGCGAGCAGGCCGTGGCCCGGCTGAACATGGCTCGGGAGAACGAGTGGCCCGTGTGGGCGCACTACTGCGCCAAGCACCTGTTCACCCGCCGGATCGTGGACGGGGTCCTCCACACCTGTGTGCTGGAGCCGATCCCGGGCGGTGAGGCGGCGTGAGCACGCATCGCATGCGGGCGTTCGTGCGCCGCCACCAACTCGCCGAAGACGGGCTGCTCCTGCTGATTGTGCTCGTCACCCTGTGGCTGGTGATCCTGTGGGCACACTGACGTGGCTCTGGTGGGTCGGCGGCATCTTCATCGCGACCATCGCGTTCCTGGTGTGGGTGCTGGCGTTCTGCCCGACCTGGACCCGCGACCCCGACACCCCCGAACCCGAACCGGCGTTGCAGGCGGCGCAGCACCGCGCCCGCGACGCCGGCGACCTCGATGTGCAGCACTGGCGGTCCTTCACCGACACCGTCCCCAACATCCGACTCGCAGCCATCGCCGAAGCCGCCGAACGAGCCATCGACGACATCCCCG
>WNGK01000388.1_pt1 | contig 47503 bp, 44 predicted proteins | sample 5400601 | NCBI WGS metagenome assembly WNGK01 (sample SAMN13153376, study PRJNA577476) | soil metagenome | isolation source: 60 cm soil or saprolite under Garry oak tree replicate 1 | place: USA:California | collected 2016-06-15 | reverse complement strand
AGACGTGGGTCTTGACCAGCTCCCCGTCCAGGTAGAACTCCACCATCGCCGCGGTGGCCCGCGCGTCCAGCCGCTTGCCGATCAGCCGGTACGGCACCGAGTACAAGGTGCGGCCCACCACCACGTGCGCGTCCGGGGCGACCTTGGGCTGGCGGGCGCCGTGCGGCGCAGGGCTGGGCGGCGGTGTCGGGCTAACGGTCGTTTCCCCTACACGGGTGAGCAATAGTCCTCGGGTTCGTGAGCCTTCCGATGGCTGCCTGCTGAGCCCGATCATAAGAGGCCTGCCGGGGCCTGGCCTCGGCGGCCGGTTCCGGACCGCGGACGCCCAAGCCAGTCACCTGCCTGGCGCCGCGAGGCGGGACTCCTGTTCCTCCGGCCGGCCAGGCGTATGGCAGGAGGCAGCCGCCGCCCCCGTGGGCTCATACATGCGCCCGGTGGGCCCATTTCTCCGGTCACCGGCCGCGGTACTGCCGTGGATCCCATCCGGCCCGCCTGAGCTGACCCCGCCCGGGGGCCGCGGCTGGCACGGGGGCAACCAGCCGGGCCCGGCCGGGCAGGTACTGCCAAGCCTGCCCGGCCCGGCGGCCCGTACACGCACATCCCCGAAATCGATCGCTGACGCGCCGTGCCGTTCGGCATGCCGCCCGACCCCGAACGGGGCACCGTGCTGCAACGGGTCCGCCAGATCGGGCCAGGGCCCTGCCCCGGCAGCCTGGCCCGGCTGCCCGGGGAAGGGGGCAGGGGTGAAAGGCTCAAGCAGAGTGGTCAAACGACTTTGCCAGGTGGAAGGCCCCGGGACTCCCCGGAGCCTTGCTGAGACTGATATACGTCTAACTTTCCGCTGCCCGTTCGGCGCGGATATGGCTGGCTACCAAGTCGCTGATGTCTGTGAAGCCCAGGCACACTCTGACCATGGCGGGGATGGCCTCTTCCGCCGTCAGGCGCGGTGGGCCGGTGGGGGCTGCTGTCCTGGCCAGCCAGCGGTCTAGGGCTTGGCTGGTCTTGTCGTCAAGGGTGACGGTAATAAGTTGCACCGGCTATCCCTGGCCCTGGCGCAGGAGATCAAGCACGACGCCGGCAGCGGTCGTGTCCGTGACCGTGGCTTTGATCATGGCGTGGATTGCCTGACCTGCGTCCAGGCCCGGGATGCCTGCCGCGACGGCCGCAGAACTGATCCAGCGGGTTAGCGCCGCGTGTTCTTCGGGGCTGAGTTCGGTGCTGATCTTCGGCATGACGTACCTCCTTGGTCCCAGATCCGGGCCCGTCCCCCGGTCGCCAGGCCCGGATCGGCCTCCGGCTCCTCCGGCAACGCCCGGAGCACCTGGGCGCCGCCGGTACCCGGCACTCTCCCGTGATCATCTCAAGCAGCTGCGAGCTGGCTGCCATCCTGGTCTTCAGGCAGCAGCGATCGTCGCGGCCCACGGATGCAAGCCCACCTCATGCACGTCTCGTCCTTGGCGGGTTCCGGTGCCGCGGTGCGGGGTCGTCGGGCGGGACGCACTCGTAGCGCCGCTCGGCCCGCCGCCGCTGCTCGTTCCGCAACCTTGGAAGCGGAACAGGCCGATCGGTGCAGGCTGATCGGCCTTCGCAACCTCGGCCGGTCAGCCAGCCGGCCGTTCCGGAAGTCGTTCCGCTCAACGCGTTCTGCGGTGACCGTACGGAGCTGGATTACGGTGCGCTCTGCGTATCGGAATCCGGTACCGGCCGGCCGCGGCGGGACCCCGGCCTCGGCTGTGCCCGCGCCTGCGCCACCGGGCAGCCTGGACCACCAGCCCGGCGCCCTGGCCGCCACAGGTAACCGGCCGGCCGGGGGGCGGCTCGAAGTTTTGGCGGCCAGCATAGCGGGAAGTTGGGGTGTCCAGCTATACCCGGGGAGCGCCAGGGTAATACCGGTCGTTCCCGGCTCGGGCAGGACACTGGCCGGGCCGGGCGGGAGGCTGGCCATGGGTGAGGCACTGACCATCGAGGCCCGGCACGACCGGGGCTACCCGGTCGTGACCGTCGCCGGGGAGATTGACATCGCCACCGCGGCCCGGCTGCGGGAGCGGCTGTTCGAGCTGGCCGCCGGCGGCCGCCCGCTGGTGGCCGACCTGGACCAGGTCCGCTTCATCGATTCGGCCGGGCTGGCCGCGCTGGTCGGCGCGGCCAAGCGGGCCGCCGCGCACGGCGGCAGCCTGCACGTGGTCTGCGCCCGGCCAAGGGTCCGCCAGCTGTTCCGGCTGACCGGGCTGGACCGCCGGCTACCGCCGGCCCGCAGGCCGGCCGCGCGGCGGGCGCGGGCCAGCTCATCTACATCGGCACCAATCCGGTTCAGGATCGCCGCCACCCGGGGCAGGCCGGCCACCACATGCGCCCTCTCGGGGTGGTCGCCCTCCGGGCGCAGGCTGACCGCCGGCGGGAACCCCTTGGTGTGCCGGTGGGTCAGCCACCCGGCGCACTGGCGCAGCCAGTCGGCCTCATCGAGCAGGCGGTCGCAGATCAGGTCGCGGCCGTCCAGCTCGGCGTCGTCATCCCCGCCGGGGTCTTCCGGGGCCGGCCAGCCCGCCGCCCGCAATCCTCCCAGTGCGGCATCCCGCTCGTCCATGTCCGCCGCGGCCGTGATCTGGTGTACCCGCGCTGGTGAGAGCCCCGCCGCACTCGCCAGCGCGCGGATCGAGATTCCCTCGGCGCGTGCCGAAGCCAGCGCCCAGCTACGTTCCCGTCCGGCTTGTTCCTGGCGCCACGCCGCCCGCGACACCCGCAGCAGCACCCGCCGTTGCCGATGCCACGCGGCCATCCGGTCCGTGATCGCCCCGCCTGAAGCGTGCCCTGCCAGCGATGTTCAGCAAAGTGGACACGCTGGCGCGGCTGGTGGTTCGTTCCTTACCGACACCCCGTGTCCCCGGATCCGAGTGGAACGCCTAGGGCAGGGATATCCGACCAAAGTTTCCCCAGGACTACGGGGACCCCGAACCTGCCGGGTGGAGAGCCATCCGGTGCCACCCCTCATCACCGCAGCTCAGGTGCATATCCGTTGGATTTTTCGTCAGGGCGACCAGCGATCCAGGAGGCCGCCACCGCATCACCGCCATGCGCGACGCTGGAGTCCGTCGCACTGTTCTCCTCCGCCTTGAGCTAGTCGACGCCGACGACGATTCACGCTGACCGCTCCCAGGTGCCGTTATCTGGCCGTGACCCTAATCGTTGTTTTTGCTGGATGATACCAGTAGCGACCCCTTTCCGACCCAGGCACCGAAGTCGGCCGTCGCCTGTTGGCGGCCTTCCTCGGTCTCTGGCATCCCGCCGCCGTGGTAGGTCACCAGGTAACTCGTCATGATGGCTCTCCTTCGGGGTTCCGTATTCAGATCAACCGTGCCTGGTCCGAGCTTGGCGCGTCCGGACGCACAGCGCGCACCGTTTTCGCTGCGCGCTTCCGGCAGCTGGTCGGCGAGCCGCCGATGAGCTACCTGGCCCGGGTCCGGCTCGGCCACGCCGCAGGTTACCTGTCCACCACGGACAAAACCGTAAGGCAGATCGCCCGCCTGGTCGGTTACGAGAACGAGGCGTCACTGTCCAAGGCGTTCCGGCGGGCCTTCGGGCGGGCACCGGGCGAATACCGCCGCCAGCAGCTAGCCGCCCACGGCGTGCGGGCGACGTTCGCCGGCGCCGCGCCACATGGTGTGGACAAGCTGCTGGCCGGTCATGAAGTGAGGGTGTGAGCCCTTCCTACGTGCTGACCGGGAAGCCGAGGTTGACGCCGCCGTGGCTCGGGTCGAGCCAGCGGGAGGTGACCGCCTTGCCGCGGGTGTAGAAGTGCACGCCCTCGGTGCCGTGCACATGCGTGTCACCGAACAGCGAGGCCTTCCAGCCGCCGAACGAGTAATACGCCATCGGCACCGGAATCGGCAGGTTCACGCCGACCATGCCGATCTCGGCCTCGGACACGAACCGGCGCGCCGCTCCCCCGTCGCTGGTGAAGATGGCCACGCCGTTGCCGTACGGGCTGTTGTTGACCAGGTCCACGGCGGCCTCGTACGTCGGGGCGCGCAGCACGCTCAGCAGCGGCCCGAAGATCTCGTCGGTGTAGCAGCTCATCGCCGAAGTGACGTGGTCGAGCACGCTCGGCCCGAGCCAGAAGCCGTCCTTCTGGCCTCCGAGGACGGGGTGCACCCGGCCGTCGACGGCCAGCGTGGCGCCCTCGCGGACGCCGCTGTCCAGGTAGGACGCGACCTTGTCCCGATGCGGCCCGGTGACCAGCGGGCCCATCTCGGACCTGTCGTCCGACCCCGGCCCGACGCGCAGCCCGGCGACCCGGTCCCTGATCCGCGCGACCAGGTCGTCGCCGACCGGGTCGACCGCGACCAGCGCGGAGACCGCCATGCAGCGCTCGCCCGCCGAGCCGAACCCGGCCGAGACCGCGGCGTCCGCGGCCAGGTCGAGGTCGGCGTCGGGCAGCACCACCATGTGGTTCTTGGCGCCGCCGAGGGCCTGCACGCGCTTTCCGGCTTTGGTCCCGTTCTCGTACACGTACCTGGCGATCGGAGTTGACCCGACGAAGCTGACCGCCTTGATGTCGGGGTGGGCGAGGATGGCGTCCACCGCCACCTTGTCGCCCTGCACCACGTTGAATACGCCGTCCGGCAGCCCGGCCTCGGCCCACAGCGAGGCCAGCAGCAGCGACGCGGACGGGTCCTTCTCCGACGGCTTGAGCACGAACGTGTTACCGCACGCGATAGCCAGCGGGAACATCCACATCGGCACCATGGCCGGGAAGTTGAACGGCGTGATGCCCGCGACCACGCCGACCGGCTGCCGGATCGAGTACGAGTCCACCCTGGTAGAGCTTGATTTTGCTACGATTTATCCATGAATGCTGACACTAGCAGCATGAAGCCCGTCGACATCTATGCCCGGGTCAGCCGCCTCAAGCGCGACGAGAAGCGTGAGCCGTCGACCAATGGTCAGATCGCGGTCTGCCGCGTGAGGCTCGCCGATCTCGGTCTGCCGGAAGGCAAAGTCCTGGTCGACCTTGACCGGTCGGCGTGGAATCCGAACGTCAAGCGCGAGGCGTGGGACGAGCTGATGGACCGGCTGGAGAGCGGTCTGTCCGGCGGAGTGATCATCTTCGACCTCGAAAGGTTCAGTCGTCAGCCGAAGGACGGCGAGCGGATGATCGACCTGGCTGCTCGTGGGCTCCTGGTGCTGGACAGCGAGAGCGAGTACGACCTGACGACGCCCAATGGCAAGAAGGCGTTCCGCGACGCGATGAACGCCGCCGCCTACTACTCCGACCGGCTGTCTACCAGGGTTCAGCGTGGCCTCCGTCTCAAGGCCATGGCTGGCAACCCCAATGGCTCCGCACCGCGATTCGGGTTCGAGGAAGACCGGATGACCGTCCGGCAGGACGAGGCAGACATCATCCGCGAGATGACGAGCCGGGTAATGGCTGGCGAAGTGCTGCTGACGCTGGTCGCCGACCTCAACGCGCGCGGCATCCAGAGTACCCAGGGCAATCCGTGGGACACCACGTCGCTGAAGAACCTGCTCATCCGGCCGATCAACTGCGGCAGGGTCACCTTCAAGACCAACCCAGAAACGGGTGAGCGAGCGGTGGTGGGCCGCCTGCCCGGCTCCCCTATCGTGAGCGAGGATGACTTCGAGCAGGTGTGCGGAATCTTCGCGGCGCGCCGCCGCGGGCGGCCGGCCCGCTACCTCTGCGCAGCTGTCGCCGTCTGCGGAGCGCCTGGTTGCGGTTTCCCGCTGTACGGCCGAGCCCGCAAGGAGCTCAAGCCCTATGCGGACGGGTCGGTGCGCCGACACTACTGGTGCGTGAAGAGTGTCGGAGGATGCGGGAAGACCTCGATAGACCAGCGCGCCTTGGACAAAGCCGCATCCGTCCTCGTGGTCGAGATCTTGTCCGACCCGCGCAACACGGCTGCGATCGAGACCGCGGCTGCCGCGATCGCCAGCGAGGCCGCCCGGCTCGACCTGGAGATCGCCGAGGCGGAAGCCGTCGCCGAGGCTCTGGCAGACCGGCTGGGGCGCGGGGAGATCGCGCTCACCCGCTACGACGTGGCGGTCCGGCCGCTCGACATGCGCATCGCCAAGCTCAAGGACGAGCGTGCCGCGCTGCCCACTCCCGGCTCTGCTCCAGTGCCGCAGCAGCCGGTGGAGGCAAGCCGGGAACAATGGCAGCTGCGATGGGACAACGCCGAAGACAAGGAGCGGCGGGACTTGCTCAAGATGGCGCTACGCGGCAGGCACCTGGTCATCGCCCCGGTCGAGCACGGCGCGGGCGGCGTTAACCAGGCTGAGGTCATCCGCCGGATCAAGATCAAGTAGATGCGTTAACGTCTCTGGTTCCTCGTTGGCGTCGAGCCGTGCTGCCAGCCTGGCCACCGCCGCCGCTTGCGACTCAGTCAACGGCGGCAACGTCGCAGCCAGCTCAGCGGCCCATGCGCTGAGACCTCGCGGCGCAGGCACTTGACCGGAGCGGCGTGCAGTGTGCTCGTTTGCTGGCTGGTCGCTCGTCGCCGTCGTAGTGCGACGGGGGGAGCGGGCGGGACGAGGCGTTTCCTTTCCTTCCTGGTGCTCGTGCAGACAGTACGGCGGTCATGCGGCGCGACGAGCTGCTACTAGAAGGACTCTTCCTCTGTTCGCTCACCGGGCTGGATGCCTTATTTAACGCGCAGCGCCTTGTGGCCGGTTCACGCATTAACGGCGAATTCCTGTCCGTAATAAAATCCGAACCAGATATCACCGGACAGCACTGAACCGCACTAGGCATCACTCATTATCATTGGACCGCGCCAGAGCGTATCGATAACAGGCCCCTTATTTGCGGTAAAGGGTCTATTAAGCAATATCAGAGTGTTCCCTTGAACACCGGAACGCCGGCTCCCCCAGGGGCGGGGAAGGGATTCCACGCTGCCGCGCCGACGGGGGGCCACGGTAGCCGGTCTGCCCAGCGCAGCCGGGGCCCCCGGCGCTGCGCGGCCCGGCCGCGGCGAGGCGGGCCAGCTGGAGACTCTCGGATGGCCTGGCAGGCCCGGGCAGCGAGCCGCTGGGATTTCCCGCGCGCCTCGCAGCGCCAGCCCGTGCTATTCCAGGCGGGCGGGGAGGAGAGCCGGAAAGGACACGCAGCGAGTTATCCTTAACGTTCCTTTTGCGTTTGGACCGGCGCGGTCCATGATGCATACTGAGATCGGGCGGCCGGGCTTAAAGAGCCCGGGTCCGCTGCGGTAAAACGCGGCGGGATGGCGGCGGCAGCACCATCGAAAGGGGCTGTTGTTTTCCGCATGCTTGATGACCGTCACGACCATGCCCGCCGACCGGCCCGATCACGCCGGTCCCGCCAGCTGGCACCGCGGGGACGCACGGTGCGCTTCGGGCTGAGCGACGGCGAGTTCGCCGGACTGGAAGCGGCAGCCGCGCGGACGGGGCTCGCCCCGGGCGCGTTCGCCGCCGAGGCGGCCCTGGCGGCTGCCCGGGGCACGATCACCGTGGCCGCCGATGACGGGCTGCGCGACGTGCTGGCCGAGCTGGTCCACGCCGCCGGGCTGGTCCGCCGGATCGGGATCAATCTCAACCAGGCGGTCGCCCGGCTGAACGCGACCGGGCAGGCGTCCGGGGACCTGGTCCCGTACGCGGCCGAGAGCATGCGCCGCGCGGAACGGCTGGACGCGGTCGCCGAGCGCGTGCGGAACGCGCTGCGGTGACATCCCGGCCGGTCCCGGCCGCCGCGCTCCGCGCCGCAGCCGGCATGGCGGCGGGCCAGGATGCGGCCCGGGACGCGCGGACGGCGTTCCGGGCGCCGCGCCGGATCATCCGGGACGGGCGGCAGATCGCATTCCGGCCGCGGCCGGGGCCCGGTGATCGGGAAGATCACCGCCCCACGCGGGGAGCGGGTCGAGCCGCTGATCTACTACCTGTTCGGGCCGGGCCGGCATCAGGAGCACACCGACCCGCACATCGTGGCCGGGTGGCGGCATCCGGCCGAGCTGGAGCCGCCGCTGCGGCCGGACGGCGCGCGGGACTTCCGCACGCTGAACGGGCTGCTGAACCAGCCGCACGCCGCCATGGGGCGGCGGGGGTACGCCCGGCCGGTGTGGCACTGCTCGGTACGCGCCGCCCCCGAAGACCAGATGCTGTCCGATGATGAATGGGCGCAGATCGCGCACGACGTGATGGACCGGACCGGACTGTCTCGGTACGGCGAAGAAGATGACGGCGTCCGTTGGGTCGCGGTCCGGCACGCTGATGATCATGTGCATATCGTGGCGATGCTGGCCCGGCAGGACCGGGCCCGGCCCAGCGTGCATAACGACCGGTACCGGGTCCGGGATGCCTGCCTGGCCGCTGAGCGGCGGTACGGGCTGCGGTCCACCGCCCCGGCCGACCGGACCGCGCCCCGCTACCCGTCCCGGGGCGAGAACGAGAAGGCCGCCGGCCGCGGCCTGGGCGAGGCCCCGCGCCTCACGCTGCGACGGCACGTCGCCACCGCCGCCGCAGGGGTGGGCAGCCCGGAGGAGTTCTTCGCCGCGCTGGAGGCGGCCGGGGTGATGGTCCGCATGCGGTACAGCACCCGGAACCCCGGTGAGGTCACCGGGTACGCGGTCGCACTGCCCGGTGACATGGGCCCGGACGGCGACCCAATCTGGTACGGGGGCGGCAAGCTGGCGGCCGACCTAACCTGGCCCCGGCTACGCCGGCGGTGGGCCGGCCCCGGGCCGCCCGGCCCCGGGCCGCAGACCTGCACGCTCTGTGGGAGCACGCGGCCCGGACCGTGGACCAGGCCGCGGCGCGAATTCGCGCGGCTGCCCGGACGAACCCGGCCGCCGCAGCCGACGCGGCCTGGGCCGCCTCGGACACCCTGCACGTGACCGCCAACGTGCTGGGCAGCCCCGTCCTGCGGCAGGCCGCCGACGCCTTCGACCGGGCCGCCCGCGCCACCTACGGCCGCATCCCGACCCCCAACCCGGCCGGGAACCAGCTCCGGCAGGCGGCCCGGCTCATCGCCACGTACGCGCACCTGACCCGCGACCCGGCCATGACCCCGCTGGTGCTGATCGCCCGCCTTGCCGCGCTCGCCGAAGCCGTCGCCGAGCTGCGCCAGGCCCAGCAGCGGGCCGCCCAGGCCGCCGCCGCCCGCACCGCCGCCAGGCACCTGCACAGCGCCGCCCGTCCGGCCCCGGCCACCCGGCCCGGCGCGGCCCCTCGTGCCAGCACGGCGGCCCGGCTCGCCGCGCTGTCTTTTCCCGAGCCGGCCTCCCCGGGCCGCCCCCGGCCCGCACCGAGGCGGCCCGCCGCCGGGCCGGGTGGCCCGCGGCCCGCGAGCGGGCCAGTACCGCCCCGGCCACGCGGCCCTCGCCCCTAACCCGTTGATGGCCAGCGCCGGTTCCCTAGATGTATTCATCTGCCAGCTCACAAAGGTGCAATGGTGCCGGGTACGTGGTGGCTTGCTCCGTGTGCAGGTACATCCTGCGCAGGTTACTGGCGAGTGTCGCGTACGCGACTAGGTCATCGCCTGGCTGCAGGAACGCCGGGAATATCTCCAACGGAACCGGATTCGCCACCTGCAGGGTGAAGTTGCGCAGGATGTCCGGATCGAGCTTGGTCGCGCCGAGCGGCGTTTGCATCTGATCAGATCGCGGGTTGATGGCGTAAAAGGTCCGCTCGCTGAATCTGAATATTCCGCTGATCCTGGCCTGTGCCGTCTTGTAGTCTGCGCCGAATCCGCGGGCAACCTCGTCAAAGGAGGCTCGGTCGCGAACCCTGACGATGCGCAGTCCGGGGCACTCATGCGGAGACAACGCCGACGGCGACTCCGCGTCGTCATCGATTTCGATGCCGGGCAGGACTAGCCGGTCGGCCTGGATGTGCTTGTCCTGGAGCCAGTCCCAGCCCCACTTCCGGAAGCTCGCCGAACGGACGAACATGACCCGGTCATGGGTGTCGCGGCTTGTGCTGTCGCCGGTCCCGAGGACGTTGCGAAGGAAGCTGGCGACGTGTACCTTCTGCCTGGGGCCTGAAGGAATGCGGCCTTGGCCGTTCGCGAGCGCCCGAGGAAGGTCGCGGTACGGGATGGGCTGGATCGCCGCTCCCTTATCGGATGCAAGGTATGCCGTGGCGGTTCCTCCCGTGCCCAGCCGGATCGCGATGGGGATGCAGGTATTCCCGCTGTGGTGGAGCCAGATCCCGATCTGTTCCAAGTCGGGGAGGATCTCGGGCGTCTCGTAGGCGCCGAGGCGTCCGAGCTGCCGCAATGCGTCGTTGACGACGGCCGAGGCGCGCAGGATGGTACCTGGGGCGAACCGAGTTCCGGGGTAGGGCTCTGGCGGCTTCTTCTTTCCCGTCGGCGGCTTGGCCGGCGAGGTGAACAGCTTGGCAGGCCTCATGCACTGAAGCGGGCGGTCGGTGCGGGCGAACGCCTTCTTGAGGGCGGGCTTCGGGTCGATCTTGCGTGCTCGCGCGAAGTAGCGGTCATCTTCAAGTTCGAGGATGGCCGCACGGGGACCCGGGCTGACCCCTAGGTACTCTGCGACCCTTCGCGCGTGCAGTCCGACCAGCGTGGATTGCGGGCGTTCTTCTCCCTCCGGGCGGTCAATTCCCGCGCCCAAATGACCGGCGTCCTTGAGGATGACTCGCAGTGAGACGTCGCCGGTGAAGTCGATGACATCCGGATCGCCCGGGTCGGTCTGTGGCGTGAGCTTGTGGTGATGCTCGAGCGCTGCCAGCACGGCCTCGCGCGTGATGTCAGACTGCGTCCATAGTTCGATGGTGTAATCCTGGCCGGGGACCTCGGCAGGCTTGGCCTTCCGCTGGTGCCGCTTGCCGGCCCGGGGGCACGGGTCATACATGCGGAGCCCAAGCGGTCCGAGGACGGCGGCGAGCTGCTCGTGGGCTTCCATGTGGTCGGCGGGCACGAACCCGGTGTTGGCAGCGTGCAGTAGCGCGCGAGCCTTGCCGACCTGCTCAGTGTCGAGTGCCGCGAAGTCGTCGAGGTCGCCGGCAAGGCTCTTGGTTCCCTCGCTGTAGAGGACGTAGGCGCGGATCTTGCCTTCGTCTGCCGCGGCGGCCGGGTCGGTGAAGACCTTTTCCGGGTAGGGGAACGGCAGGTGGGTGAGCCTGGCCAAGGCGGTCGCCATACCCGGGGACCACTGCCACTGACGCTTCCCGGCGCCCTTGGCCCAGGCCTTGGTGACCGGGGCGGCCAGCAGCGTGTGCGGCTCGGCCTCGCGGAGAAATCCTTCCGGGGCGTGAAGCCAGATAGTAGCCCCGGGCGGGCCGTCGCCGCGCGCGGGAACGTAGCTGACCGGCATGCGCGGGAAGCGGCTGATGCTGAGATCGGCGTGGATGCTGGGTGCCGGATGGATTGGCACCGTCTCGACGTGGAAGGTGATCTTCGCCGTGACGAGCGCGTCTCCGGCTCTCTGATCCTCAAGCTTCTCCGGCGGCCACAGGACCGCGCTACGGCGGCCATTGGACTGGGGCGGCCCCAGTATCCAGTCACGGGGCCGTTCGAGCAAGGGCATGCGCGCGTCGGCGACGCGCTGCGCGAGGAACGTGGGCAGGAGGTTGAACATAGCAGAGGCAGGCGCGGCTGTGCCGTTGGGCCAGACGGCGTACTCGAACAGGTCGACCGTCTCACTGCGGAACGTGAGGTCCGTCGGCTGGCACAGCTCCCACCAGTCGACCTCGTGATCACCAGGCGGTGCCACCATCGTGATGGCCCAGGCCGCTACGGCGGTGGCTAGCACCTGGGTGTCCGCGCCGGGCAGGGCGACGATGAAGCGGTCGCTGCTGAGCTTGTGGCCGACGTAGATGACGGCTGGATCGAGGCCGATCAGGAGCTCGATGAGGCTTCTCGTTGGCAGCGACCAGCCCTTGTCGAACCCGCGGCGCCGGTAGGCGGCCGTGAGTGCCTCCAGCCATATAGGCGGAAATGCCGCCACCTGGCAGTTGACGTTCCATTGGGTGTCGGGCGTGATGGTGGAGGAAGTCAGGCGCATGTTATCGCTGGTCGTCATCGTCTACTGCCTTAGCGAGCCGAGGGGGTCGTTGGTCCGGACGAGGTGGCCTAGCAGGCCCCAGGTCGCTTCGTTGATCGCGTGACTCAGGCGCTGTTCCGCGCTGGCATCCTGCGGCGGAGGCGCAAGAAGGGCGCTGAGGAGCGTGTCCGTGGCGACTACTAGGCTGGTCCTCGCCGTGTCGGGGACTTCATCGCCGCTTGCGAGCCTCTCAGCGAAGGCCCCATCGCACAGAAGCACGCGCGTTGGCTGGTTGCCTCGGATGCTGCGTCCGATGGTCTGGCTCATCGGGACGAGATTGTTGGCCACGAAAGCGGTCCGGTAACGGTCGCTGCCGAGGGTGCGGAACCGCACAGGCCGTCCGATGACGCCGAACCACAGGTGCCGGGCCTCGTCGCGGAGCTGCTTGACGGCGCCGGCGCCCTCGCCAGGCAGTGCTAGCGGCGGGTTGAGCAGGTGCCGCATGGCAAGTTCCGAGACCATGGAGAGGGGGAACTGCAGGTCTGCTGGCGGCGGGTGGGATCGAGACAGGTAGATCACGGCGCCGAGGGCGGCGGTGTCGCTGGAATTGAGGATGTTGTAGCCGCGTTGGATGGACATCTCCGCCGCGACGAGGATGTGGTCGTTCCCCGTCCCGAAACCGCCTACCAGGCGGCGCAAGATCCCGTCCTTGCCGGGATCGGAGGAGGCGTCTGGGACGACGTGCCTGGCCTGGTAGCGGGTCTTGTTGTTGACGGCGTCGCTGACGATCCTGGCATCGCCGCCGGACAGGACGACGAACAGGATCTGCTGCCGCCCCTCGGGGAGCTGGTCGCGCAGTTCGTCAACCAGGCTCCGGTGCCGTCCGCCGACCGGCTCGCACAGGGCGGTCACCATCTGCCGGAGGGCGTCGTGACGCGCTGCTCCTTGCCGTCCCGAGACGAAGATCGGGTCTTCGTTACCGCCGGACCTCATCGGCCGGACGGCCATCGTGGATGTCCTCAGCGCGTCCCGGTCATCGTCATCTTGTCCCAGCACGGCGGTCGGCTTAATCGGGATGTGGTAGAACGACGAGCCGGGTATCCAGCTTGTCGCCGACGTGAGGATGACGTGCGGCCCGTCGATGCCCTCGCAGGCCAGCAAGTCGTGGGCGTGGTGCAGCAGCCAGCGGCCGACCCCGTGCACCCAGAGCATCTGCAGGGACGCGCCGCCGCCTAGGGCGGAAGCCCAGCGCAGCGCGAGGATGTTGCCCATCGGCGCCTCCGGCACCAGGGCCCGGTAGTCGCGCGGGGGCTGATCCAGCCAGAATCTTTCTTCATCCGGGAGCTGGAGCGAGTCTCGCACCGATGGGTACAGTGTCACCATCTCGAAGAAGGTGTAGGTGATCCGGCCTGCCCAGATGGCCGCCTCGATGAGGAGCCGCAGCAGGTCGCGATTCCCGCCAGAGGCCCCAGCTATGTTCGCGTCACAGGCCGCGTTGGCGTCGATCCACTCGTCAAGCGCCGCGTGGACGGCTTCGTCATCGCGCTGGAAGCTGGTCAGCTGCGCGACGGCCGCCTGGAGTGGGTGCTCCTTGTTACCCAGGGGCTCTTCAGCGAAGTCTTGCAGTTGCTTCTGATAGAAATCTTCCGCCGCGTCCTCGGCGGGCTTGTCGCCCTCGCCGCTGCGGGGCAGGCCGAAAAGAATGCGCGCGGCCTGCCGGAACAGTGAGTGCGCAGTGAAGGGAGCATTGCCTAGCACATCTTGCAGCGCCTTTCCGGTAGAGGACAGGGCGAGCCGGTACAGCGTAAAGACCGCCTGCTGGTGGATCTGCCAGTACTCGTGCCATCGCTGGACTTCCGGGTCGGCAGCTGGGGCCATGCTCGTCCTGGCTAGGGCGGTATTGGTATAACCAGCCATGCGGTGCGTCCAGCCGTTCTCGCCGGCGACAAGCTCCTCGGCCTGGACGAACCTGGAGTCCAGGACCTGCTGGACCGCGTCCGCCTCGTCGATGACTAGCAGGTCCATGTCGTGCTGGACCTGCTCCAGCCAGCGCATCTCGCCGTCCGCAGGGTCGGCCCTGGACGTCACGAGGCACTGTGGCGTGGTGACCCATACCTGCGCGGCGGCGACCTCGCGGAGAGCCTTTTGCGCCGGGCAGACCGCCAGCAAGGGACAGTCATGGGCCCGGGGCCGCTCTGCGTCGGCGTCGCGGAGCCGTCCGCGACATGGGAAGTCCGCCATTGCCAGCGGCGACCAGTCCGGGCTCATAGTCTGCCGGTAGGGCTCAAGCAGGCACGACGCGTTCGCATACCCGGCGGCCGGATCCGGCAGGTTCAGGCTGTCCGGGATCAGCGCCGCAGCTTCCTCGACCCTGGTTCGCCAGTATCTGGCCGCATGCTCGCCGCGCGAACTGTGACCGATCAGTGGAACAGCGGCGATCCCCAGCGCACGCAGGAACGACACCTTGGCATAGACGTCCCCCACGGAGCTGGCCACCTGGCAGACCCGCTTGCCCCGGTTCAGGACCCCATCAACGGTGATGAGGTCCATCAGCGTCGTCTTTCCCGAGTTCATCAGGCCGACGATGTGCTCGACACCGTCGATCGTGAAGCTCTCGGGCCGGTCACGAAGGACTCCCGCATTCGGGTCAGCCAGGCTGAAACGCAGCTTCTCCAGGCGCTTCGCCCAGCCGCGATTGGTGATGTCAGGCCGGTCCTCAAGCAGCTTGTCGATCAGCTCAGCGACAGGGCGAAGATCGTTATCGAACGATACTGGCCACGGCTCGCGCGTTCGCTGCGAGGCGACAGCAAGCCGCGGCAGCGCTCCGACCACCGGAAGGCTGTCCGGGAGGCGCACGTATTCGACACCGTCCCCGACAGGAAAGGAATACCGCTTCCCCGCCTCAGCAGGCGGGTTTAGCCTGGCCATCCGGTACGGGAGAGGATCGGCCAGTGCCGCTGCATAGCTGTCGTCCCGGTTAGGGCATACCGATGAGGGTCTGGCGATGAACACCGTCGCGTCGATGACCCGGCGGCCGGGATCGTCGGTCCGGTCGAACGCACGCACCGAATCTGGGAGACGCATGTATTGGTTGAGGAGCTTCCGCCAGTATCCCCGCCGTGCCACATCTCCCATCCTGTGCCTGACCCGACGGATAATGGGGTTGATGTCCTCAGCAGAACGCACGTAGCCCGACAGCACCGGCTGCAGCACGCCCACAGGCTCGCTGGGGAAATATTCAGTCAGGAAGTACAGGCCAAGCTCTACCCGGCAGAACTCAATTGGACGCATGACTTCCTCGGGGAAGCCTTCGGCGCGAAGGTCTCTCGACAGCCCCGCGAGCCAGTCCGATGTTTCTCTCATTGCCCATCCCTCCGAGCCCTCTTCGCGACCATCGAGATCAGGCGTTTCTCGTCCACCACTTCCACTCCGCGCACCCGCCCCTCTATCTCAGCGGTCAGGTCCGCGACGTATCCTGGTTGTGCCGCACGGTGAGTGGGGAGCACTAGAAAGCGCCTGCCGCATTCTGGTTCTCCCGGCCAGCTGAACCCCCGGCCCAGGAGCCGCGCGCTCGCCTGGTCTTTCGCGTCCGCTCCCCATGTCTCGTCCACGACCGTCTCGCCATCCCTCGCGGACAGGAACTCGATCAAGATGTCGAGCGCATCCAGCCCCGGATACGGAGTCACCCGCACCCGGCCCTCGAACCTCTTGTCGCCCAGCGCGTTGAACAGGCGCGCCTCCACCAAACCCGGATCATGAATGAATCGGCGCGTCGCCCGGTGCTGGTCATAAGCAACCGCCAGAGCCCTCGAGGTAACCGTCTCGGTCTGTCCAGAGGCACACCCGGTTGTACCGCACGAGACGTGAGGGCCGCCCACCGTATTGCGGCAGGACGGGCACCGCAGGTACCGGTACTCCCCTCTGACAGGACGCGACACGTACGCAGCCTCGACCAGGCGGCGGACATAGGTCTGGCCACTGCCGTCGGTACGGTCGAATTCCTGCTCCCAGTCCCTTACCACCAGGTCAGATACAACCGGATAGTCGATCAGCCGACGCCGCAGCACGCCGTAGACCCGGTCTACCTTCTCGGGGTCGTCAGCGCCGTTGACCTGCGCCGCGATCCGAAGAGCCTCATAAACAAGGTTCTCCTGCCACTCAGCCTCGATATCACCGGCTGCGAGCCGCGCGCCTTGCTCCGCGAAGGCGGACAGCTCACCATCGGCGAGCAGATAGCTCTCCATATCCGCAGCAGACAACCGCAAGTCCACAGGCCACACGACGAACGGCTGCGTGCACAACGCCAGCAGGTCCAGGTCATTGTCCGGTGCCGCGACGCCCTGCTCATGGCAACGCCACCACAACCGCGAAAAGGCAACACGCCACGGCGCCGGGAGCAGCCCCTCAGACCGGCCATCGCCCTGGCCGACACGTGACCGTCGCCGCAGAATCCCAGCCAGGCCAGCCGAGAGCATCGTCACGGTCAGATAGTCATCATCAACCCGGGTGCCGGTCACCGGCGGCACGTCGGCGACATCACTAGCCACGAGCCCTCCATTCGCTTCGAGGTACCGAACTGACGCTGCGCACGCTTCCGCCGCTGTAGCGGGCAGGCAGCGCTAAGGCAACAAAACAGAAGAAACGCGGAGTGAGCACGAACACTGACTCGACTCGAAGGGTAGCCCCAGGCACTGACATTTGAGCGAAGTCCACGACCGCGCGGCCATCGCCGAGGTCTACCGCCATCATCGCCTTATTGATCAGCGCGTGGTTGACGAGCTAGGCGTCCCCGGAATGGGCCTTACTGACCCATATTTAGCCCATTGCCCGATTCTACCCAAATCGGCCTAGCTACTCTGCCGTCGAATTGATCATTTCCAAAGTTGCCGGATCGCTGCCCATGCAGTTGCCGCTCGCGAGGCCGGAGCGTAGCCGGGCGCTACCACCAAAGTAGGCGAGGGATGCGCCTCTGGCTGTGGCGACGAGGGAGACTCCTGCTGGGGCTCCTTCGGTGACGATGAGTTCCCCGAGCGAGGTGGCTTCTTTGTTGCCGGCGAAGACATGCTCGCACTCGTCGATCGCGATGAGGATCCCGGGCTTGTCGGGCAGCGGGTCAGAGTATCCACCGGCTTTCATGCGCGCCGGGATGATGTCTGCTGCAGCACGAAGCATCTTGACCGTCTCGGCGGGGTTGCGAGCTATCCAGTCCGCCAGGCCGTCGTCAGCCCAGCTGAGGTCATGCCGTCCGCTCAGGTCAGCAGGCCACACTACAAAACGGCCGGAGCACATGGCCTCGACCATGACCAGTCGCAGAGCGCTGGTCTTGCCCATGCCTTCTTCCCCGACGATGAGACCATGGTGGACGCCTTCGCCCAGGGTGTGAAGTCGCCAGTGCAGGGGGACGCCGCCGGGTCCCAGTGCGAATTCGAACCGGCCGGTGGCGGGGTCGTAGGACGGCTGCTCGAATTTGACCTCGTCGGGGATGGTCAGTCCACGCCACGTGACTATGGCGGAGGCGACGATGCCCGCGTTGCGTCCGCTACGCAGTGCCTCAGCGCGGTCCTCGGGCGTCCATACGCTGGTCCTGAAGTTGTCGACGCCGAGTTTCACGCCGTACATGACCATGACGATGCCCCATTCGTTCGCGGCGTCCCACCACCGGCCGGGGACCTCGGTCTCGCCGCGCGCCCAGATTCCGCCGTGGTCCCACAGCTCGACGCCGTTCGTTGTCTGCTTGACGCTCCACTCGGTAAGGTGCTCAAGCGCCGTGACTATGCGATGGCGGCTGAAGCCAGCGTGGATGATCGCCTCAGCCTGCATCTCTTGCATTGATCCGCCGGGCATGGTCAGGGCGATTGCGTTGGGTGGTTCGAACAGTGCCACGGGCATCGGCCCGCTAGCCCCTGATCTTTCATCCGGGTTGATGGCTGGCGCTGAGGGTTGGCTAGTCCCGTTTGTTGCCGTGATTTTAGCGTCGGGGTACGACGGTAGCCTGGCTGCCGGGCCGGGTGCCGGGGGTTCCACAAGCCCTGGGTTGTCCTTCCTGGGTCGCCGGGACGGTTCACCCTGGTCAGGGGGCTTGCGGGAGCGCGTTGATGCGCTGCCATGCGGCCGTGATCGCCTCGGCCCATGGCCAGGTGGCCTGGATTTTCAGGCGCCGCCGTCGCCCGCCGCGGACCAGGCGGGCCGCGGCGTGCAGCACCCGGGCGCAGCGTCTTGGGCTCGGCTTTGGCCAGGTCGCCGTCCAGGGCCAGGAGCTTGAGCCAGGCGAGCAGGATCTGCCCGGTCATCGAGGCGGTCAGCCACGCGGCGTTGATCCTGTAGTCAAAAGAGGGGAAATGGCCGATTCCGCAGTCTTTCCCGGTGCGGATCGCGTCCTCGACACGGGCGTGGACCCGGTGGGCGGCGTCGATGTAGGCGGCCTGCCCGAGCCAGCCTTTGGTGCTGGCGGGCCGGTTCGTGGCCCACAGGGAGTACCGCCAGCCGTCCCCGGCCTCGAACAAGGTCAGCTGGGCGCCCGGATGCGGCCGCTCACGGCGCGCGAAGACGCGCATCGCCGCAGGCCAGGCCCGCAGCTGGTCCCCGCCAGGGCCGCAGCGCAGCAGCCCGGTCAGCTCGGTGACGTGCGCCTCCTGGATCCAGCACGCCCGGTGCGCGCAGCGCTCATCGGTGCAGGCGTCATCGGCGCGGCGCTCGCGGACCTCGCCGCGAGCGCCGATCGCGGCCTGCCACGCCTGCTCCGGCACCAGCCGCAACGCCGTCTTCTCCCGCTCGCCCAGCGCCCACCCGACCGAGTACGTCAGCTCATAGCCGCGGCGGGCAGCCAGCTTGTCCAGGTGCTTGACCAGGTCGTGGCTGGCCCCGGCCCCGTCGCAGGTGATCATCAGCCTGCGACGGAAGCCCGGCGGCATCGCGGCGATGGCCGCGTCTGTGATAGCCAGGTGGTCAGCGGCCGTGTTCGATCCGGCCGAGCCGCGGCGCAGCATCCAGGCCAGCGGCTCCCCGCCGGTGTTATCGCACACCGCCAGCAGCGGGTGATGGCCGTAGCCCTTGAAGTTCGCCTCAGCGAGCTCCTTGTCTGAGTGCGCGAACGTCACGGTGGCATCCAGCCGGACGCAGGTCACCCCGGCCAGCGTCCTGTCCGCCAGCCGCACTCCGGGCAGCGCGCCGTGCCGGGCCGCCACCTGCGCCCACGCGTGCCGGCGTGCCGTATTCACCGCCTGCGTGATCCGCCTATCCGCGCGGGTCCCGCCGCGCGCGATCTCCTTCAGCGTCCGCCACGCCGTCGGCACCGACGCCACCAGCCCGAATAGCTCCCGCTGATCGGACATCACCCGGAAATCGGAGATTACCCGGGCGCCATCCGCGATCGCGCACGCCAGATCCGCCGTCACCCGGCCCCGGTCATGGACCAGGACCCGCGGCGTCGCCAGCGCCCGCGACAGCCCGCCGGCCAGGCCCGTCTTATCGGCCAGGTGCCGCAGCAGCGCCAGCCCGGCATGCGACACGACACCCTGACCGCCGCCAGATACTTCCAGGCCTCTGGACCACCCGGTAATGTGCACGCAGGAAGTGCTCCTCGAACTCGGGACAGCAAGGACTTCGAACACCCTCACTGTCCCAGCTCAGGAGCACTTTTCTACGTAAGGCACGCCGCCCGGCCCTCAGACCCCGATGAAAAGCCAGGGCTAGGACGGCGACCCGCCGGCGTGATGTCGGGAAGCGTCATGTAGCGCGGCCCGCCGAGCGCCGGGTCATCAGCGAGCAGGAGTCGGACGTTGGTGTCGACCTCGCAGTAGGTCTTCATGATCTGGTCTTGGTCTGTACATGCCCCAGGCGGGATCATGCGACGGCGGGAGGCGGCCGTGCGCTTGCTGCGGGATTTCCTGCCCATATGTTGCTCCTCATTTCGGGGTGTCCGGCGGCGGACCACGGCGGGTCAGACCGGGCCATGGGGTACGGGCACGCGCGGTGCGGGCTGGTCGGCGTCGTGGAACAGGCGCATGATCCGCGGATGCAGCGCCCGTATTGCGCGGGCGGTCTCTCCCGCGTCAGCAAGGAGCCCGTCGAGCAGGTCCCGGTCGCGGTGCTTCCTGGCACCCGCTTGCTGGGCGCTGAGCAGCTGAACCGCTTCAGCGAGGTTGTGCTCAACAAGCCGCACCAAGCGGTTGGCCTTTTCTCTGGTAGCCGTCCGGCTTGCGATCTGGCCTTGGAGTTCAGCGAGGTACCTGGCCGCAGCGGATACGAAGAACATGGCAGTCGGCGTGACGCGCATGGCATTGCTATGCCGGATGTCGTCGCCAGCCAGCGTCGTCATCATGTCCGAGATGGCCTCGCAGATCAGCTCAACTTCACCCCGTTCGGGATGCCGGCGATCGGTGCTGATCTGCTCCTCCGGCGTCCGGCGCGCATAGCGCGTGGCCATCCAGTGGTCTAGTGGGGTGCTGCCAGGCTCCACTAGCCGGGCATCTGCGGAAATCCGACGGTGGAGCGTGGTGAGGGCATCATCTGCATCCGTGGTCGCCTGGATTTCAGCAACAAGGTCCTCATAACCGGTGCGCAAGGTGCTGACTATGTTTTTCTTCACCGCAATGCCCCTTCCGGTCCAGTGACCGTTTGCTCATACCAGCGGTGAAGCGTGCGGCGAGCGTGCCTCCGGTAGGACCGAACGGTGGCGGTTCCCAGCCCGAGAATCGCCGCGATCTGGGAGTCGGAATAGTCGTCCAGGTGCAAGGCGAACACCACGCGTTGCTGTTGCGGTAGTTGCGCCAGTGCCTGACGGACAAGATGCCGTCCTTCGGGGCGTGAGTCGCCTGACAGCGTACCGCCGGCTTCGGCGATTTCTTCATGGGGTATTTCCGGTGGCAACCGGAGCGCCATCCGTGTGGCGACTTTCCGCAAATAGGCGCCAGGCGCATCCACCGTACTGCGGTATCGGTATAGCTGCAGGAACGCCTCCTGCGCGACCTCTTCCGCTACGGCCCTCGGCAGGCGGAAGGCCGCGCAGCAGAAAGATACAAGGCGCGTCCACTCCCCGCTGAAAAAGACATCGAAGTCATCGCTGTCATTGATGTCGGCAGACACCGCAGGGCTCTTCATACTCACCGACGTCTCCGGACTCCAGGGCAATAGGGCCCCAGTGCAGCGCCGGGATACGCAGAAGCGCTGTCGGACTCGTACTCGTACTCGTACCTGCCGAGATGCTCATCTCTTACCGTCGCGGTCATGGTGCACTCGCTCTGTCCCTCTTCCCAGCGTCCCATAGCGGGAGCTCTACTGGTTAAGAGCAGAACTTCGAGCGAACTGTGCCAAGCGTCTGCGGAAAATTTGCCAGACAGCCGTTTCGGTGGACAAGAAATAATCTCTGAGTCCTCCAGGCTCCCAGCGGCCCCGCACAGCCCCAAGACCAGCGGTGTGCAGTCGCCACCGGCCAGGCCCGCAGCGACGTCCTCCAGTGCTTGGCGCTGACTCTCGACACCTGGTTCGGCGAACCCCGGGACACCGCCCGGAGAGTACTGACACCTGCATACGCGCGCCAGACGTCCACTTTCAGTGGACAACTGCGGTCCGGCACGGCAGGATGGGCATATGTCCACAGACGGTGGACAGCAGGGAGGTCTCAGGCATCGTGCCGCGAGAGCCGAAGACGGCGGCCGGGCTGCGGCAGCTGGCGCGCTGGCTGGCCGTCGAGCACGGCATCCGGGCGGAGGCCGAGCACGTCGAGGAAACCGGCGGCCGGTACCACTGGGTACTGGTCTGGCGCGACGGCCCCGCTGACCTGCCCCGCCTTGGAGACAAGGCCGCCGAGCTCAGCCTGGACACCAAGCGGTTCTCCGCGGCCCGGGTGATCACCGGCCAGGCGCTGGCCGTGATAGCCGCCCGGATCGCCTTGCGAGGGGACCTGCCGCTCTACCCGGACCCGGCGCAGCTGGCCGAGGCCATCACGGCCGAGGCCCGTGGCACCGACTATCCCGACCGGCCCGCCGACGGCGCGGAGGAATCCCTGGCCGCTCTGCTGTCCGCGATAGCCGGGGACACCGCCAGCCCGGCAGCCATGGCCGCGCTGACCATCGAGTACCTAGCCGCCGACGGGACTCCCGGCGCCACCGGGCCGCGGGCCTCGCCAGCGGGGCCCGCGGGCCTACTGGCCCGCACAACAGTGGCCCTAGCGGGACTGACCGGCCCGGGACGGGCCGACGCGGGCACCGTGACCGCGCTGGCTTCGCTCGCCGTCGCCCGCAGCCTGGCGGCCGAGATCGAGGACGCCGAACTGGAGCTGATCGAGGCAGCCCGGAACGGTGGCGCGACCTGGGCCCAGATCGCCGCCGCGATGGGCACCCACAACCGGCAGACCGCGCAAAAACGCCACGCCGACCTGTCCCGCCGCCTCCGACGTCCACCAGCGGTGGACGTCCCGGAGCCGGGAAAGGCGGCAGATCCGGAGCCGACGAACGCCCCGCACAGCGCCACCGAGGCCGCAGGCGGCACCGTGCCCGGCGGCGAGGCCGGATGAGGTGCTGCTCCGGCGGCGCCCGGCCCCCGGGCTGGGACCGGAGTGGGCCATCACCGGGGACGACGGTGGCGACATCACGCTGTGGCGGGAGGACCGCCGGGCAGGCGTCGCCGGGCGTGCGCCGTTCTCCTCCAGGTGGGAGGCGCGGCGCGCCAGCGGAGGACCGGTCACTACCCTGGCTGCCAGGGGCGGCATGTATCCCTCCCGCACCAAGGCACTGGCCGCGCTGGCCGCCGACTTCGAGCACGCCCGGCGCCGCTCCATCATGGCCCGCCAGGTGCCGCTGACCGCCGCCGGGCCGGGCTGGCAGCTCGCGCAGACCCTCGCCGACAAGGACGAGGGCGCCTGGCAGGTGATCGCTCCCGACGGCACCCGGGCCGGGACCGTCCGCCGCTCCTGGCCCGGCGCGAGATCGTGGACCGCGACCCAGGGCGATCCCGCCGCCAGGTACGGCACGCTCCTGGCCCTGCACCCTGGCGCGGACGAGGCCGCGCCGGACGGCGACTGGCGCGGCCGGGACGCCGCCGCCCCGCGCCGTCGCCATCGCCCGCGACCCCGGCATCGAGGAACTCGCGCCAGCGCCCGCCCCGGCCCGGCCCGCGGGCACCGGCAGCAGGCGGAGGGCGGACTCGAAGATCGCCCCGGCCGTGATCGGCGAAGGCCGGTACGAACTGGTGCGGGCACCCGGCCACGCCGAGTCCCGGGCCTGGCAGGTGCTGGTCGGCGGCAAGCCCGCGGGCCTGGTCCGCCCCACCTGGTGGCGCGAGCGGGGCAGCCGGGCCGGCTGGGAGGCGGTCGACAACTCCGGCACGGCACTGCCAGCGTCCGGGACCGGCCGGGTCACCCCGGCAGGCGACGCCCGCACCCGGGACGCCGCCGCGGTCAGCCTGCTACACGCACTGCTGCGCCAGCAGCAAGACCAGCACGCACGGAAGGACCCGCTATGACCGCCAGGCGGATTCGTGCCGTCAGGTCGTCCACTATCCGTGGACATCTAGACTTCGCTTGCTCGCGCCTCGCAGTGCGGGAAAGACGATCGTGACCGTCGGTGTCGCCTGCCAGCCGTCACTACCGGCCAGCTAGCCCATACTCTTCCTAGTGGCGGCGATACACCTTCCACATACCTAGACGCCCAACCCTCGTTCGTTCCGCGCGCTCACCTGACCAGGCGGGGAGGTACCTTTCTTAGTCGGCCGGAGCTAGCTTCTTGGCCTGGCCGATCGGCTCGGATGCCCAGTACTCTCGGAGGCTGCTGATCAGGCCGCCGTCGAAGACGAGGACCGCGATTTCGCGCATCCGCTTGCGCACGCCCTGGACCACGTCGTCGAACTCAGCCTCCCACTCCGCGATCACTGTCTCGCCGTCAAGGTAGACGTTCAACAGCTGAACCATGATGTTCGCCTGCGACTCCACCACCTTGGACTGCCAGTAGTCCCGGATCGCTCTCCTGTCCGGGATAGGGTCCTGCAGTACGCGCTCGTGATAAGTGGCATCCTCTGTGAAGATGGTCACGATCAGGCTAGGGTCCTGCGACTCCCAGGCCCGGATATAGGTATCCAGGACCTCGCGGGCTTCTTGCCTGGTCAGGGCCATCAGACTTCCTCTCTCACTTCGGCCAGCGTCAGCGCCGCATCATACTGCGAGCGGTTCATCACGAGGTCGTACAAGGCAGACGGGTCCCGCAGAGCCGTCCCCGGCAGGTCGGCACCCTCCAGGGAACCGGGTTCTAGTCGCACCCACCTCCAGCGGGCAGCGGAAACCTCGATGTCGCTCCCAACCCCCGTGTAATAGCCATCCATCACCGTCTCACCGGGAAGGACAGCCAGGTGGACCGACCCAAAATACCGGGTGTCGCTCGTGTTCTTCCACTGGCCGATCAGGTGGCGGCCAGCCAGCTCGGCTTCGATCTGGTTGCGGAACGGATTCGCCCGGCCCTCGGTGCGAGGCTCGGGCGGGTGGTTCACAGCCCGGATGCGACGATCCGACTCGGCCGTCACGTGGGCGATGTCGGCATGGTGCTGCGGCGTGCCGTCCTGGCCGCCGTGGCGGAACTGGTAGCAGGTGAGCCAGTGCCCGCTAAGCGCGTCAGCTCGGAAGCCATGCGGCACCGACCCTAGGACTGTCCCGGGGGCATCGAGGCCGCCGTCGTGGAGCACGTGCCGGCCGGGCTGGTACGGCCCGAACAAGTCGGCCGCCTTCCACGGGGGAAACATGCTCTCCAGCACGCGGCAGGCGTCCGGGTAAGGTATGCCGCCTCTGAGCTGGCCTGAGAGCCAGCGGTAGTACTGGGCTCTGCTCGGCGCTACGTCATCCGCCGCGACCTGTTCGGCAACCCTTTTGTACTCATCACGGAATGTCTCGTACTTCAGGTGCCGCTGCCTGAGCAGCTCCTTGAGGAGCGTCGTGTTAGTACTCATGTCCAGCTCGTTCTACAACCTATGCGCCGCCATGCCACTACACCTGAGACCTAGATGAGACTCAGGCGAGCACAGGCAGAGAGTTCGGCGATGTAGAGATGCGAGCAGGTGCGCACGTAGCGTCATCATAACGAATCTATCGGATAACAAATCTATCGGACATAGGTGGGCCTCAGCGGGTTGCCGCCAACTGAGGCCCGGAGCATCGATCAGTTCTTGGGAGTCTTCTCGATGCACGATCAACTTACCCACCATGCCTTCAGGTCACTAGCCCAGAGCGTGCCGTCGCCTCTGGCGAGGTCGAGGAGCCCGGTCGTCATGCAGTGGACGGGCCGGGAAGCCCGCGCGCTGCGGCTGACCAACGAGGAGGCCGTCCGCCTTCTGGCGAGGGGCGAGCAGCGGTGAGCGAGCAGGCCAGTGTGCAAGGCTCGCTGCCGTGGCCTGGCGCCAGTACCACGCGGAACGGGATGCCTTTGGGCAGGCCGTATGTCTGGCGGCGGGCCGAGCGCGGGGCGCGCGCGGCGGTGAAATGCCCGGATCACCCGAGCGAGGTGCTGTGCCCGGTTGCTGGTGGCGCCGCGCGTGGCACCTGCCCGGTCGACGGGCGCAGCTACCAGATGGACCGCGCCGAAGGCAAGGCGGTGATGGGGTCGTGATGACCGTCGATGACGCCCTGGCGCTGGCCGGGCACATACTCACTGCTTATGCCGCCTCGGGTCCGGAGGACACGTCCGGCCCGGATTTGCTGTGGGCTGATCAGCTAGCTCGTGCCCTGCGGGAACTGGCTGATGCCGTCTCCACCCGGCATGTCACGCCGGTCACAGATCGGCCGGTCGCCGTGATCCGCAAGGCCGGGGACGGGGCGGCCGGGTCCAATGCCGAGCGTGCTGGCCGAGTCGGGAGCATGCTGGCGCGGATCATTGGGAGCCGGGCAGGCCAAGGGGCAAAGCCGGGCACGGTGGTGCTGACGACGGTCGAGGTGGGCACGGTGCGGCTGGCGCTGGCGGACGCGGGAGCCTGGCACGCGGTGTATGGAGACTGCGCGGCCTGCGTCGCGAACGGCGAGTGCGCCGATCCCAGGCAACATGAGGTGCTCGCGGCGATGTATGCGGCGCTGCGGGCCTGGCTGGGTGGTGAGGCCTGGTGAGCGGGCCGGTCGACGGCCGGATCGCCTGCCGCAGGCCCCGCGCGGATGATCAGCTGGGCGTGGCGGCGTGGGTGCTGCCGGGCTGTCCGGAGCAGGTGGCCGGGGTGCGCCGCTGGGCGCAGGCGGTGGCCGCCTCCTGGGGGGCGGCTGCTGGGGATACGGGCCTGGTGGTCAGCGAGCTGGTTACCAACGCGATTCAGCACACCTGCTCGGGGCGGCCGGGCGGCACGGTCATCGTGGCCATCGCCGACGCCTGGGACGGCGTCACCGTCCACGTGCACGACCAGGGCGCCCCAAACGGCCAGATGCCCCGGCCCCGTCCGGCCGATGCTGGCCGGGACGGGCTGACCGAAGGCGGGCGGGGACTGCCGATCGTGATCGCGGTCAGCACCGAGTGGGGAACCCTCCCCGCCGCCTGGTGCGACGTGTGGGGACCCGGCGACCCGACCGCCGAGACCGGCGGGTGCTGCACCTGGTGCCGCCTGGCCGCCCCGCCCTGCGGGGATGGTGGGAAGGACGGCGAGGATGGCTGACGGCGGCGTGTTCACCGCGGAGCTGTACGCCCGCCACTACGGGCCGCTGATGCGGCTGGCCGTGCACCTGACCGGGGACCGGCACCACGCCGAGGACCTAGCCCAGGAGACCATGCTGCGCGCCTGGCGGCACCGGGAGGCGATCCTGCCGGGCCGTGAGCGGGCCTGGTTGACAGCAACCGCCCGTAACCTCGCTATCGATGGCTACCGGCGCGAGCAGCGCCGCCAGGCCCTTGAAGCCCGGTGCGCCTCCCTTGCCGTGCCCGGGGACGACCTGGCCGGGCGGGTGGCGGACACGGTCACGGTGCGCGCGGTGGTCGCCGCGCTGCCACCGGGCCGCCGCGCGGTCATCGTCGAGCTGTACTACGCCGGGCGCACGGTCGCCGAGACGGCCGCGGTGCTGGGCGTCCCGCCGGGCACCGTCAAGTCCCGCGCCTGTTACGCGCTGGCCGCGCTGCGGTCGGCGCTGACCGCAGCCACATGTACGGACGGCACGGTGCCCGGTGGGAGGGCTGTCCGATGAACGGCGCGGCGGGCCGCGAGGGAGAGCTGGACCGCGGCCGGGCGATTATCACCGGGCCGGCCAGGATTTCCGTCCGCCGTCCCGGGCAGGGCTGGGTGACGGGCCTGCTCAGCGGGGCGATCGTGCTGATTGCCAGGCTGCTGGTACTCGCCCTGGCGCTGGCTGTACTGGCCGGAGTCACGGCGGTGCTGTGGTGGGCTGGCCTGGCAGAGATCCCCGTCGTCGTCCTGATCTATGCGCTGATCGTGGTGGCCGTGGGCGGGTTCGCCGCGGGCCGCTCGGGCCGTCTGATCGGCACGCGGCCCCGGCTGCCCGAAGGACCCCGCCAGCTCACCTGGGAGCCCGGGATCAGCCGGGTGGAGACCGGCGTGGTGTGGGAGCAGGAAGACCCCGCGATCACCGGACCTGCCGAACTCCCGGTAGAGGACGAATTCCCGGTGGAGGAGGAATTCCCGGTGGAGGAGGAATACCCGTGATCGCATCGCACCTGGCACGATCCGCCGTGCCCGGCCTGCACGCAGCTCACCTGGGCCGGTGGGTGATAGCTGGCGCGGTGGTGCTGGCGGCGGCGGGCGTGCTGCGGGCGGGGTGGGCCCGGCTGGCGTACGGGCCGCGCCGCCCGTGGCTGCCGCTAGCGGTGCGGCTACGGATGCGGATGCACCCCGGGCCAGGCTGGGCCGGGCGGTGGCAGCTATGGCGTGCTCATGGCCGCCCGGCTGCCCGGCTGGTGGCGCGGCACGCCCGGTCGTCGCTGCCGCGGGCCGCGTTGAGGTTCGGCCCGTGGCAGGAGTACGCCACGTTCCTGGGATGGGCGCAGGGCTGGGTGATCCGCTGGCGGGTGTACGCGCATCTGGAGTCGCTGATCCTGATGATCGCGGCGCCGCAGGAGGGCAAGAGCCAGGCAGCGGCCGGACAGGTCATCGATGCGCCTGGGGCGGTGGTGGCCACCTCGATCCGCGAGGACCTGATCCGGGCTACCGCCGCGCTGCGCGCCCTGGTCGGCCGGGTGCACATTTGGAACCCCGAGCAGGCCGGGGCTTACGGGTCGACATTCTCCTGGGATCTGGTGGCCGGCTGCGCCGATGTCACGGTGGCGGTGGTGCGCCGCGCGGGGCCGATGGTGGAGGCAGTCACTGCCCGGGGGCTGGACGGCGAGGCCTTCTGGAATGACCAGGCGTCCATGGTGCTGGCCACGCTGCTGCACGCCGCGGCGCTGGCCGGCGGGGACATCTGGCACGTGCACGCCTGGGCCGGCGGGGAAGACGACACCCCGCTGCGCATCCTGGCCGCCCATCCCGCCGCCTCCCGGGCCGCCCGGGACCACCTGGAGCTGTACCTGTCGCTGGCGGACCGGACCCGGCAGGGCATCGCCACCACGCTGGCCCGGGTGCTGAAGTTCCTGCAGCTTCCGGCCTGCGCCCAGGCGATCACCACACCCGACGGCGAGGCCGGCTTCGACTTCGCCGGCTTCGTGACGAGCCAGGACACGCTGTACCTGGTGGCCGCCGACGCGGCGACCTCGCCGGTGACGCCACTGTTCGCCGCGATCATCACTGAGCTGGCTCACGCCACCCGGCAGGCCGGGGCCGCCAGCCGCGCGGGGCGGCTGGACCCGCCGCTGACCGCGGTACTGGACGAGGTGGCCAACATCGCGCCGGTCCCGGTCGCGGCCTGGGCGAGCTGGGCGGCCGGGTCGGGCCTGCGCTTGTCGCTGATCGCCCAGTCCTGGGCCCAGCTCAAGCAGCGGTGGGGTGACGACGGCGCCGCTGTCATCTGGCAGTGCTGCAAGACCAAGGTCATCTACGGCGCTACGAGCGAAGATGAGCTGGCCGCCATGACCGAGCGGGCCTGCGGCACCGTCCGCGTCCGGACCACTGGACCAGGTGAGGGCCGGGTCCAGCGAGGGCACGAGGAAATCCCGCTGCTCCCGGCCGCCGCGCTGCGCATGCTGCCCGCCGGGCGGGCCGTGGTAATCCAGGGCCGCGCCGCCCCGGTCATCGTCCGGGTCGAGCAGGTCCGCCGCCGCGCCGACTACAAGCGGCAGCAGGCCCACGGCATCCCCGCCGTGCCGTCCGTCTACGCCGCTAGTCGCGTGCCCGCGCTCATGCCAGGGCGCGGTGCTCTTCCTCCGGCCGCGGTCAGCCTGGCATCGCCGGATGAGCTGACCGCCTACCGCGACCGCGAGGCCGCAAGGCAGGACGCTGAGGAAATTGAGGGATCGAAACAGTGAAGATCACCCCGGCCTCCCGATGCACGCTGTCTCCCTGCTCAGCGGGCGTAGCCTGCGGTCTCACGCCGATGGCGCACAGCCGATAAGGAGAGTGACACCATGAAAGGTTTTTGGCTCCTTCTTCCCGATAAACTGCACGAGAAGATCAAAGCTGCTGCTGTCCGTGAGCGGCGCAGCGTCCGCAACGAGATCGTGTGCCTGCTGGAACGGGCGCTGGCCGCCGAGACCAGCCAGCCGGGCGCGATCGTCGCCCCCGACCCGTCGCGGCCGGGCCGGGCGGCGCTGGTCATCACCGAGCTGTCGGACCTACGCGGCCCAGCGGGCGGCAAGATCGTGCTGCCCACGCGGCTCCACCGCGAGCCCGCCGGGCAGGTGTTCGACCTGGACGAGCCGTGGCTGGCATGCGAGGCCTACCAGATCGTGCTCACCGAGGCCACCAGCGCGCTCGACCTGGCCACCTGGATCAACGCCCCCCGGCTGATCCAGGCCTGGCCGGACCTGTACCTGCCCGCTGCGGTCCGCCAGGCCTGGCAGGACGTCCACCCGGTGCTGGTGATGGCGCGCGGGGCGGATGTCTGATGCTGCGCGACCGGCACCGCCGCCTGATCCAGGTCACCCTGGAGGCGGCGGCGCCCTTCGGGGCGGCTCTGGGCGGCCGCAACGCCCTGGCCGTGCACGGCCTGTCCAGTCGGAGCACCAAGCAGATCGACGTGGTTACCAGCCGGGAGGCCGGGCCGCAGGCCGCCGCAGCGGTGGAAAAAGCGCTGCAGCAGGCCGGCTACCAGGCCGAGAGGCAGCCCCAGACACCGGAACTGGAAAACACCTGGCCTGGCGGCCGGGATACCGCAGCCGAGTGGCATGTCCGCGAGCCCAACCCGCATGACCACCCGCCCATCGGCGGCATCCGCGACTACCAGTGCACCAAATGCTTCGACCGCGACTACCTAGGCCTGAGCCGCGCACCACGCAGCCGCGACCCGGTGCAAACCGATCTCGGCCCGGTACTGCACCCGGAGGACGCGGCCGGGCAGAAGGTCGCCGACCTGGCCCGGCGCGGCCGGATCCGCGACTACGCAGCCACCGCCGACCTGCTGGATCACTACAGCCCGGCGCAGCTGGTCGGCTTCGCCCGCCGCCTGGACCCGTCGCTGGACCGCCAGGACTTCGCGGACCTCGCCCGGCGATTGGACCGGGCTCCCGAGGTCGCGTTCACCTACTCTGGCCTGCGCCGCCCGGAAGAGGTCACCCGGGTCCGGGACCAGTTCGCTACCTGGCCGCGCGACGCCCCGCAGATCGAGACCGGCGCCGACCGCCCCCAGCACGAGCGCACCGCCTCGGGTCGGGGTCGCTCCGAACCAACACGGCGTGCCCCGCAGCCACGCCGGGCAGTACCGGCTAGATCCGAACCGAGCCCCAGCATCCAGGCTCCTAAGCGACCCGACGTAGACCGCGTCATCACCCGGCGCAGGAAACGTGAGGCAGAACGAGACGGCCCGGAACTCGGACAATGACGCGAACAGGGAGGCTGGGTGATGCATGACATCATCGGCGACATCGTTGACTGGGACGAGGCGCACAAGGTGTATCTCGACATTGAGGGGGCGACGGGCGAGCGGTATAACCAGCGGCTGGAGGCTGCCGAGCAGATGGCGCAGATCGAGGCCCGGTGGCACCACCTCCCCGGCGGGTTCCACGGCGAGCGGAAGCTGATCAGGACTCACATCCGGGCTGTCGCGGACGCCGCGCAGTCCATGAGCAGCGAACAACTGTGCTGGCTGGCCATCGCCGCCGCATCTGCATGGCTACCCAATCCGGCACCAGTTCAGGCAACTCTGAACCGATCATAAGAATTTCCAGTCATTGTTTCGTCGCCGCCCGAGACCTTCTTGCGGACACGCGCCCCTGACGGGCTGTACCCGAGGCTCACTGCCCCGACGTACCCGTTCTTGGCCTCGTCCCAGTGATCGAGTCCTCGCCGCGCCCGCGACGCTTGCCCGAAACAACCGCCCAGGAGCCCACAAACCAACCGGGCCGGGGCGGAAGCCAAACAAATGCCCGAGCACAGCGGCGAGGCCCCCGACTACAACAAGGAGTCCAAGCCACACTGCGGCCCCAACCACCAGCGGCCCCCGCAACTCAAGCCAGGCGGAAAGGCCCGGTGGAGGCGTTTCACTCGCGGTCCTGGTGATCTCGCCGCGCTTCACGCGCGAGCGCCATTCGTCCCGAACCCGCCTCTGCCGGACGAACTCCACGTTCTGCTCGACTGACTCCGGCAGCGGACCAGTGATAACAAGCGGCGCGGAGTCATCTCCGGAACCAAGATCAACACCTAGTGCATCGGACATAGACACATAGTGACTTCTTACCGGCAGTCCGGGCGGATTCAGCCCTCATGTCGCCTAGCGTGGCTGAGTGTCCGGGTACATGCCTGTCTGTCTGATCGTGTCGCGTAACACGAGCATCTCGCGGCGTGCCTTCGTAGGCACGAGCGCCGTCGACCTGGCGGTAACTGAACCATATCGGCCCGGGGTGCATAACGATCTGCTCCAGGGCAGCCACAAGGCCGGAGGCAGGTTGGCCACTGACGAAGGGAGGGCGCTGATGCCGTGCTCTGCGTACCAGCCGCGCACCCATCGCAATACAGCGCCCTGACGGAGTCGCCACTCATCGCACATGTAGGTCAGGACATCAGCGGCGAAGTCCTCCCTGAGATCGTCGCTTGGCTCTACACCCATCGCATCGGCCAGGATGGCTCGTGCTGCGGCACTGGTACCCGTGCCGTTGTATCCCCAGCCGAACTGCAATCCAGACCAGCCGGTTCCACGGCCTTGCACCAGTTCCCGCAGCGTTTTGGCGGTCTCGCGTTCGGTAGGACCAGTCTTGGACTGCTCCACGAAGATACGGCCGGAAAAGGTGACATTCACTTGCTCGTCGTCTTGAATGCCGTGGTACGTAACGTCCGCAATTCGGTTCGACATTTTCATGCTCCCGATCATTACTCGCCACGCTCGGTGTGCCCGCTGCGTGAGAATGGGGTAAGGGGTACTGCGGCGACGACCGAGTCCATGAGCACTTCGAATGCCCGCTCAGCGCAGTCAGGACCCGTGGTGGGAAGATCCTTTTCGCCGGATGCTACGAGGATGTAGCCGTGGCGGCGGGCCTCGTTCCCCCAGGCTCCGAAGGTCTCGTGGCTGCCGGGGCCGGGGCGATAGCCGCATATCCAGCCGAGCTCGCGGTCGAGATCGGGCCGGATTAGGTCAATATCGGTGGCGGTCAGTTCTGCGGCTAGGCCGCGGGCGAGGGACGGCTCGTTGATCGGCGCGTCCGGGGGCAGGAAGGTGGTGAACCCGAAAGCCTCAGCTCCGCCGTGGGCCCTAAAACTCGCCGCGGGGACGTACGCAAGCGGGAGCGCTAGACCGAGAGATCTTTGGCGAAGCAGGACCCACTTCAGCGCCTTGCCCGCGTCTGGGCCGCGCCAGCCGACAACTGCTGCGATGAGGTAGCCCTTATGGCGGCACTGGTGGAATTCCTTTATCTGCTCGTCTGCGGTGTAGGACTCGAGGGTGCGGCCAGGCGGAACCCGGATCCCGAGGCGTGGGCCGACGAGAACCAGTACCTGGCGGGAGCTGGCTGCATCTGACACCCATTCAGGGTCGAGGGTCAGCCGTCCTTCGGCGACTGTGCCCCCATAGGGGTCGAGGAGTACCACGCCGTCTGTGGTTCTGTATAGTTCCCAGCCGTCAGCGGGCATGGCGCCGAGCAGCGCGAGCGGCGGTACCCGGGTGAAGCCGCCGGAAACCAGCGCCTCGGTTAGCAGGTCGTGGGTTGTCCCGGTGGCGGTGTCCGTGGCCATGACCATCCGCTCCGGCTCGAACATCATGACCGGTACACGATCTCTGGTTTCGGTTAGGTCGAAGACCGGCTCCCCGCCGTCCGTGACGCCCGTGACCGGGGCCACGGAACCGGCGCCCGGGAACAGGGAGTCGATGAAGGTCGCCCGACAGGGCATCTCGGTTTGGTCAAGGACCTGGGCCATCAACGTGCGGGTCGCTGGTGCGGCGGCGGGCATCGGGCCGGTGTGTCCGTCTCGGCGGAGCCTTGCTTCCGCGGCAGCAGATTGCTGCTGTTGCCGGGCGGAACGGAGCCGCCGGTTGCGGGCTGCTTTCCCCACGATGCCTCCCTGTTTCAGTGCTGGGGAACGAGAATCAGGGCGGAGTCATCTGAGTGACCGAACAGCCTCATGACCCCTTCAGTGATGTCTTCAAGTTGGCCAAGGAGATCGGTGCTGAGTTGTCGGAGGTCACCGATCTGGGCATGTACCGGCTGCCGCAGCGGCATGTCGTGCTGACGCCGCAGGACCGTGTCGGCTTCGTGCAAGGCATGCCGGATGCTGCTGAGCAGGCGAAACGCCTCTGGTGCCGTCATCGTGCGGTTTTGCAGCCCGTTGCGCAGTTCGAATAGGTACCGGCGCGCTGTGTTCAAGGAGACGGTGCCCAGGAACGATGCCGGAGGGCGAGCCTTGACCACTGTGGTGATCGCTGATTCGAGCATGCCGATCCGCGCGCATATCTCATCTGCTGCCGTTCCGCCGCCCTGCCCTGTGGCCGGGCCGGGCACGTCCTTGCCGAGCCGGGCGTAGATGCGCGTTAGGACGGCCTCGTCATCGATCACGTTGTCTAGCGCGGCGAGCACATCGTCCATGCCGTGCCGGATGTCAGCGTTCATGGTCTCATCGCTGGCGCCAGTGCTGAACGCATCGCGTAGCCGCCTGATCATCGCTTCTCCCTCCGCCCGTAGAACCGGCTGAGGTTCTTACGGGCCTTGGCGTGGTTCTGCCTGACCGATTCCGGGCTAACTCCGAGTTCGCGGGCGATCTCGGCGGCGCCGAAGCCGTCGATGATCCATGCCATGACCTCGCGCTGTCTTGGCGGCAGCGTGTCGAGTGCCGCCATGACGCGGCGGCCTTCTTCACTCAGTTCCACCGCCAGGGCCGTCGACACGGGCACTTGCGCGTCCGGCAACGTCTCCTGTGGTGTCTCGCGGCGTGCAACCTGCCGTGCCGCGGTGAATTCGTTCGCGGCTACCCGCCGGATCCATGCGCGAGGGCTGCGGATCGATTTCCAGCACTGGAGCGCCTTGAAAAAGGTTTCCTGCGCAATCTCGGCAGCCTGGTCGCTGTCGGCACCCATGGTCATCACGAACCGGATCAGCTTCCTGTGCTCCGCGCGGAAAAATTCGGCGAACTCCATATCGGGCAGTCTGTCTGAGCCCGCTGACACGGGCTGCGCGTCAGCTCCAGCCGTCACGGTAATCACCTCGCCTCCGCGTCCGGCCGCCGCGACTAGGACGCGAAAAACCGTTCTGCCGACCGCGCCTGCGACGGCGCAGGCGCCGTGGCGGTCGCCTGGAGGTCAGGTGCCAGCTGTTTCCCAATGGGGGACAGCAATACGCCCGAAGCCGCATGCCCAGGCCCTCCCGGCTGGCGAGCCAGCGGGCGGCCGCCCAGCTTGGATGATTGACCTTCCCGCATACGGTGCAAATTCTCGGCACGGAAACCGCAGACATCACGGATTCCTCTCATGTCTCGGCGGAGGGTACGCCCGCCAGCAGCGGACACCTGTTCCTTAGAGCGGCAAGCCGCCCGGAACGTGACCTTCTCCGCCGAATCTGTTGCAAATCAGCGCCGCACAACGATGAGACGACCCGCCTTCGGAGCGTTTGCGGCATTGCGGGTACCCTTCGCGCGTGACCCGCCTGACGTCGCCTGCCATGGCGAGCCCATTCCGCGACCCGTTCCCCGGGCACCTGCCCGGATACCTCACCGAGCACGAGCGGACCCCACCCGGCAGGCCGGACCCGGAAGCGTATAACCAGTTCCTCATGGATCGGTGGCAGGCACTGATCAACAGCGAAGATTCGCGCGACGAGAGCCTGCTCCAGGCATTCCTGGAGCGGCATCCCTCACTGCTGCCCGGCTCACACAGCGTAGACGGCGATTCCGGCCACGGCCCGTTCCCGGTCGCGGCGATCGCCAAGCCGAAGCTGCCCGGTCTCAGCGACCGGGAACCGGACTTCATGTGGCTCGCCTCCGACAGCTTGTCGCTGTACCCGGTCCTGATCGAGATCGAGACACCGCACAAGGCCTGGTTCTACGGCGACCGCGCGGAGCTCCACAGCGACCTGACTCACGCGCTCGGTCAGCTGGCGGAATGGCGAGCCTGGTTCAGCCGCGGCCATAACCAGACCGCGTTCCTGGACTACTACGACATCCCGCCAGAGATGGCCCGCCGCAAGCTCGAACCTCGCTACGTTCTCATCCACGGCCGCCGGGACAACTTCGAGTCCATCCCCCGACGACGCGAGAAACGTGCCGAGCTGGGCCGGTCTGACGAGCGGCTGATGTCCTTCGACCGGCTCACGCCCGCCAAGAACAGCATCCTGTACTCCACCGTGCGCAAAGGACAAGACGGCTACCGGATCATCTCGGTCCCACCCAGCCTCACCCTCTTCAACACCGGCAAGGACTACCAGCTCATCTCCGGCTGGACTAGCGCACTCGACAGCTGTCCCGACATGGCCGCAGGCCGACGTGACTACCTGAAAGAACAGCTTGACCTGCTCACCAGCAACCCCAGCGCATACGTCACATCGACGGGGAAGCTCCGTACTCGCCGTCCTCAGTGGCTCTGACTCCGAGTTTCGCTGATCGCGATCGGCCCGTCGCACCCCTCACTGGTGACGCGGGAAGTTCAGGTCCAGCTGGGCGCGTGGCGTCGCAGTGCGCGGCCACTTGCTGGTCACGACCTTGGCGCGGGTGAAGAACCGCACCCCGTCCGGGCCATAGGCGTGGGCGTCGCCGAACAAAGAGGACTTCCAGCCACCGAACGAGTACGCAGCGGCGGGCACCGGGATAGGAACGTTGATACCGACCATCCCCACCTCCACCTCGTTCTGGAACTGCCGTGCCTGCGAGCCGTCGGTGGTGAACAGCGCGGTCCCGTTCCCGTAGGGGTTGGCGTTGATCAGATCGATGGCCTCCTCGAACGACGACGCCCGCACCACGACGAGGACCGGTCCGAAGATCTCGTCGGTGTAGCAGCTCATCTCCGGGGTGACGTGGTCCAGCACGCTCGGCCCGAGCCAGAACCCGTCGGAGGAGCCGCCGATCACTGGGTGTACACGGCCGTCCACGGCGAGCGTGGCGCCCTCGCGGACTCCAGAGTCCAGGTAGGACTCGACCTTGTCCCGGTGCGGCCCGGTGACCAGCGGGCCCATTTCGGACCGTTCGTCGGTGCCAGGGCCGACTCTCAGGCCGGCCACCCGGTCCTTGATCCGCGCCACCAGCTCGTCGCCGATCGGGTCGACCGTGACCAGCGTGGAGACTGCCATGCACCGCTCCCCCGCCGAGCCGAACCCGGCCGACACCGCGGCATCGGCGGCTAGATCAAGATCCGCGTCCGGGAGCACCACCATGTGGTTCTTGGCCCCGCCGAGCGCTTGCACCCTCTTGCCCGCCTTGGTCCCGTTCTCGTACACGTACCGGGCGATTGGCGTGGAGCCGACGAAACTGACGGCCTTGATGTCCGGGTGCTGCAGGATGGCGTCCACCGCTACCTTGTTGCCCTGCACCACGTTGAAGACGCCAGGCGGGAGTCCTGCCTCGGCCCAGCACTCGGCCAGGAGCACCGACGCGGACGGGTCTTTCTCGCTCGGCTTGAGCACCACGGCGTTGCCGCAGGCGATCGCGATGGGGGTGAACCACAGCGGCACCATGGCGGGGAAGTTGAACGGCGTGATCACGCCGCACACGCCCACCGGCTGGCGGATCGAGGTGACGTCGATCTGCGTCGACACGGACTCGGAGAACTCCCCCTTCTGCAGGGCGGGGATCCCGCAGGCGAACTCGACGACTTCGAGGCCGCGGGCGATCTCGCCGTCGGCGTCGTTGAGGACCTTGCCGTGCTCGGAGGTGATGGCGGCCGCGAATTCCGCGCGGCGCCGCAGCAGCGCGGCCCGGAAGTCGAACAGGATGCTGGCGCGGCGGGACAGGGTCGCCAAGCGCCAGGTGCGCCAGGCGGCGCTGGCCGCGGCGACGACCGTGTCGACGTCCTCCTTGGAGGCGAAGTCGACGTGCCCGGTGACGGCGCCGGTGGCGGGATCGTAGATCTCGCCACTACGTCCGACCGGCCCGGTCCAGGGCTTTCCGTCGACCCAGTGAGTTATCCGCTTGCTCATCAGTTACACCCCATAGAAAAACTGATTCCTACCCCGGTGGAGACGTTCTCCGAGAACCCGCCCTTGAGCAGGTGCGGGATGCCGCAGGCGAACTCGACCACCTCCAGGCCGCGGGTCACCTCGCCGGCCGCGTCCGAAGCCACCTTGCCGTGCTCCTCGGTGATCAGTTGCGCTAGCTGGCTCACGTGGGAGCGGACGAGCTCGCGGAACGCGAACAGCACCGAGGCGCGCTTGGCCAGCGAGACGCGCCGCCAGGTCTGGAAGGCGTCTTTGGCCACCTCGACCGCGAGGTCCACCTCGGCGGGCGCGGCAAAGTCGACCTGACCGCTGACCTGCCCGGTCGCCGGGTTGTAGACGTCGCCGTGACGCTCGGCCTCGCCGTCCCACGGCTTGCCGCCGATCCAGTGAGTAAGGTGCTTGGTCACTTCGCGGCCTCTTCGTTCACTGAGGTGAGGGCGTCGATCAAGATGCTTAGCCCCTCCTTGGCCTCGGCCTCGGTCAGCGTCAGCGGCGGCGCCATCCGCAGCGTGTGGCCGTAGAGGCCGCCCTTGCCGATCAGCAGGCCGCGCTCCCTGGTCGCCTCGAGCATCCGCCCGGCCAGCGGCGGGCTCGGCTGCTTCGTGGCCGGGTCGACCAGGTCGACGGCGAACATCAGGCCCTTGCCGCGCACGGCGCCGACGATGCTGATGTTCCTCGTGGCTTCCCGCAGGCCATCGATGATGAGCCGGCCGGTGACGGCGGCGTTGCGCTGCAGGTCGTGGGAGAGGACGTAGTCGAGGGTGGCGTTGCCCGCCGCGGTCGCGACCGGGTTGCCGCCGAAGGTGGAGATGCCGTTGCCGCGGATCCCGTCGAGCAGGTCACCGCGGGCCACCACGCCGCCGATGGCGAAGCCGTTGCCGAGGCCCTTGGCGAAGGTCATCGCGTCCGGGATGACCCCGTGCGCGCTGATGCCCCAGAAGTGTTCGCCGGTCCGGCCCCAGCCGGTCTGCACCTCGTCCGAGATCAGCAGGATGCCGTGCTCGTCGAGGACCTCCTTGTACGCCGCGAACAGCCCGTCGGGCGACATGGTGAACCCGCCCACGCCCTGCACCGGCTCGGCCAGCAGGCACGCGACATCGCCCGGGTGGATGCCGCCGGCCAGCAGCGCCCGCAGGTCGTCCACGCAGGCCTTGATGTAGTCGGCGTCGTTGAGGCTGGCGTAGGCGGCGAGCTGCCGGTCCGCACCATGCAGGTAATGGGTGCCGAACGGGCTGAGGCCCGACATCTTCCAGGCCGCGTTGCCCGTCACGCTGACGGCGCCGAACGACCGGCCGTGATAGCTCCCGCGCATGGCAAGAACCTCGCTGGCCTTCCGCGCGGTCAGCGCGGCGAGCAGCGCGGTCTCGTTGGCCTCGGTGCCTGAGTTGGTGAAGAACACCTTGGCGTTTTCTATGCCGGAGAGCTTGGCGATCTTCTCCGCGAGCTCGACCTGGCCGCGGATCAGGTACAGCGTCGAGGTGTGCACGACGCCGCTGGCGATCTGCCGCTCGACCGCGTCGCGCACCTCGGGTACGTCGTAGCCGAGCATGTTGGTGAGGATGCCGGCGAAGAAGTCGAGGTAGCCGCGGCCCTGGGCGTCGGTGACCCGGCAGCCCTTGCCGCCGACGATCTCGATCGGCTCGTCGTAGTAGATACCGACCCAGTTCGGGATGACCGCGCGATGGCGGGCGAGAAGCTCATACATGGTTCCCAGTCTTCCTTGTTTCCGTTACTGAATGGAACCGACACTATGTAAGTTTTCTTGTCCTCAGATTTACGCTTTGCTTATGCTCCCCACGCTTAGCGACCTGCTCGGCCTCGACGTGATCCGCCGCGGCAGTCCGCAGGTGGTCGTGGGTTCGGACCGCCTGAGAGCCCGGGTCCGCTGGGTGCACGTCCTCGAGCTGGCAGACGCGGCCCATCTGCTGCAAGGCGGGGAGCTGGTGCTGACCACGGGGGTGGCACTGCCTGCCGACCCCTCGCTGCTGGCTCGCTATGCCGCTGATCTGGCTTCTGTGGGCGGGACCGGGGTGAGCGCCCTGGCGGTCGAGCTCGGCCGCCGGTACGTCGGGGCGCTGCCTGCCGCTCTGGTGCGCGCGGCGGCCGACAGCGGGCTGACGCTGATCGCCTTCGAACGCGAGGTCCCGTTCGTCGAGATCACCGAGGCGGTGCACGCCAGGATCATCGACGCGCAGCTTGAGGAACTACGCGCGTCGGAGCGGCTGCACGAGGTCTTCACCGAGCTTTCCGTGGCGGGCGCCTCGCCCGGTGAGATCGTCCGGCAGGCCGCGATCCTGGCCGGGCGGCCGGTGATCCTGGCCGATCTGTCGCACCGGGTGCTGGCCTGCGAGCCGGCCAGCGCCGATCCGGCCCGGCTGCTGGCTGGGTTCGCCCGGCGCAGCCGGGCGCTCAAAGCTTCCGGGCGGACGGCTTACGACGAAGCGTCGGGGTGGCTCTTCACGCCGGTCGGCGCGCGGGGCGAGGACTGGGGCCGCGTAATCCTGGTCTGCGACCAGCCGCCCGGCGGCACGGACACCGTGCTCATCGAGCGGGCCGCCACCACGCTGGCCCTCGGCCGCCTGCTCACCAGGCACCAGGAGAGCCTGCACCGGCAGGCCCACCGGACGCTGATCACCGGCATCATCAGCCAGGCGCACGCGGACCCGGCCGAGGCGGCGGTGCGATCCAGGGCGCTCGGGGTCCCGGTGGACGGGCGCCAGCTCATCGCCATGGTGCTCAGGTTGTGCGATCCTTCCGGGCCCGGGGTGCTCGGCGTGTCCGCGCACCAGCGGGTCCTCGACATCGCCGACGCGGCGGCCGCCGCCTGCCGCGCCGAGAGGATCCCATCCCTGGTCGGAACGCTGGACGACGCCCGCGCCGGAGCCATGCTCTCGCTCAGCCCGCGCGCCGACCCCGACCGCGTGCTTCATGCCCTGGCGGGGCGGATAGCGCAGCGGGCCGGCGGCGCCCACGACAGCCTGGTGATCGGGGTCGGCGCCGCGGCGGGGTCGATCAGGGACGTGCGCCGCTCTTTCCTGGAGGCCAGCCAGGTGGCCGACGTGGCCGCCGAACGCCCGGACGGCTGGGGCGCCGGCGGCGGCTCCGGCCGGCCGCCGTTCTACCGGCTGGCTGACCTGCGCCTGCGGGGCCTGCTCCACCTGCTCCGCGACGACCCGCGGGTGCAGACGTTCGTGGAGCGTGAACTGGGCCCGCTGCTCGCCGCTGAGCCTGATTCATCACTGCTCGACGTGCTCGCCGCGTACTTCGCGGCCGGGGGTAACAAGGCGGAGGCGGCCAAGAACGCGCACCTGGCCAGGCCGACGTTCTACGAGCGGCTCCGGCGGATCGAGCGCATCCTCGGCACCGACCTGGGTTCGGCCGAATCACGGACATCGCTGCACGTGGCGCTGCTGGCGCTGGAGGCGGCCCGGATGGGTCCGGCCCAGACGACCTGACGCTTGGGGGCGGGTCTTCTCCGTTATCGGCTTTCCCCGCCGGGAGCCCGGCCGCGGCCTTCTGGACTCTTCAGGAAACGGGAAGGACCGGGGCCGCCAGGCGCGACCAGGAACCGGGACGGACCGGGATTCTCCTTCACGGCCACCGGCCAGCACGAGCCGCCCGGCGGATACGGGACCTGGAAGCTGCGCACCGGGGCCAGCGGACAACCAGACCTGATCGTCACCCTCGACCCGATCACCACTGATGCCTGCGACCATCGTTTCGAGGCCAGGGGCCACGATCCCGGGGTCAAGCTGCGGCACCTGGCCCAGGTCCGGCACGCCACCTGCACCGGGCCGGTCTGCCGAAGGCCCTCCACCCAGGCCGACTTCGAGCACAACATCCCATACGAAGCAGGCGGAAGATCCTGCCTGTGCAACGGCGGACCGAAGTGCCGCCACGACCACAGACCAAAGCAGCACCCACGCTGGCACGTCGACCAGCTCCCCGACGGCACCTTCCGCTGGACCACCCCATCCGGGCGGACCTATACCACAGAACCCACCCGGTACCCGATATGACCTGAACGGGTAGCGGACGGCGGCCGCGTCAGGCGTCGAGGACCTGGCCGGCCCGCTCGACGACGGGACCCTCGGAGCTCCACGGGAAGTTGATCCATTGATCGGTCCGCTTCCAGACGTAATCGCATTTGATCACGGACCGGGGCTTCTCGTAGATCACGGCCGCGCGCACGTCCTCGACGTGATCCTTGATGAAGGTGTGGACGAGTTCGATCGTCCGGCCCGAGTCAGCCACGTCGTCGGCGATGAGCACCTTCTTGGCCGAGAAGTCCACCGCGCTCGGCACCGGTGGCAGCATGACCGGCATGTCGAGTGTGGTGCCGATACCGTCGTAGAACTCGACGTTCATCACGTGCAGGTTCTTGACCGCGAGCGCATAGCCCAGGGAGCCGGCCAGGAAGAGGCCGCCGCGGGCGATCGACAGGATCAGGTCGGGCTCGAAGCCATCGGCCGCGATCACCTTCGCCAGCTCACGCGACGCCTCGCCAAACCCTTGCCAGCTAAGATTCTCACGCTCGTCGTTCATGGCCGCCTCACCATCTCCCGTGTTCGTAGCTCATCGTGCCATGTGAGGCAAACCGGGCGGCCGCAGGCTGGGCGGCACGGCAGGGCGACGGTATGCACGTGCAACGTTCCGCTGGTTTACGCAGTTCCAGCCCTGAGCCAGGTCAGCGATTACCTGGGTCACTCTCAGCCGGAACATAGCAACCGATCAACAGACTCACCGGTACACCGTCCGGGTCCTCTGCCTGCTCGTCATTCAGCTCGTCGACGATCTCCTTGAGCTTGCTTCTCAACCCGGCCGCTTTGGCCGGCGAGATCTTGAGATCGGACATGAACATCATCGGTATGCGGTAGGCCTCTTCGGCCGGGACGTCATCCTCTGACCGCCGCTCCGCCTCGAACGCGGCGAAAAAGCCATCACGGAAACGGTCGAGCACGGCCTGCATGACACCTACCGAGTCCTCCGCGTGCTCCCGGAGGAACCCGCGTCCGAGCTTCAGGTCCTGCTGGCAGGCCTGGTACCGCTGCTCCAGGATGCCTGACACCATGCGGGTGCTCGCCACCCTGATCAGGCCTGCTGCCTCTAGCTGCCGCACATGCCGGTAGAGCTTTGTCTGCGGCGCGCCGAGCTCGGCGGCCAGTTCCTTGACCGACATGACCGGCAGGTCGTGCCGCGTCTTCATCAGCGCGGCCAGGATCGCCATCCGGGTCGGGTCCGCCATCGCCTTGAGCATGTCCACGTCGTCCACGGTCCGGACCGCTTGCGGCTGTGTCTCCGCCAAGGGCTGCTCCATAAAGACATCTTGCCACATGCTCACGAGTGTGTCATCATTCACGTAAGCGTGAATGATGACGAAACCGTGAGGAAGGGCTCGAGGAGGCCACCATGAGTAGCGCACAGACAGCCGCCGTCGCAGAGCGGCCAGGCGCAAAGGCGCCCAGCGAATCGCCGGTAAGCCGGCCACGGCCGTTGTGGCGGAACTGGTCGTTCCAGACGCTATGGCTCGGGACCAGTACCTCCACTCTCGGCGTGTCCGTGGCCGACATCGCTTACCCGCTGACCATCCTGGCGATAACCCGCTCCCCAGCCCTGGCTGGGCTGTTCGCGGCGGTGCAGGGCCTCGGGATGCTGCTGGCCGGGCTGCCCGCCGGCGTGCTGGCCGACCGGTACGACGGCCGCACGATCGTGATCTTTACCGAAGCGGCCCGTGCGGCGGTCACTGCGGCGGTGGCCGTGGCGCTGATCACCGGCTGGCTGTCGCTGCCCTTGCTGTTCACCGCGGCCGCGCTGCTCGGCGCCGGGCAAGTCATCAAGAGCGCGGCCGGAATGCTGCTGATGCGTTCGGTGGTACCGCCCGCGCAGCTGACGCAGGCGCTGACCCAGGACGAGGTCAGGATGAACGGCTCCGCGCTAGCCGGGCCCGCGCTCGGCGGGGCGCTCTACGCGATCCGCGCGTTCGCGCATGCCGTACCGTTCCTGTTCACCGCCGGGTCCTTCGTGGTCGCGGTCATCACCGCGGCGCTGATGAAGGCGCCTGGCCAGCCCAGGGACGCCGCCCCCCAGAGCAGGCCTGCCGCTGGGACGGGAAGCATGCTGGCGGGCGTACGCACGCTCTGGAACCAGCCAGTGCTCCGGGTGGCCACGATGCTGATCATGTTCGTGAACACGATCGGGGCCGGGCTCGAGCTGGTCATCATCGTCATCTTGCGCCACCAGGCGGTGTCGTCGAGTGTGATCGGCCTGGTCCTGGGCATCGGCGCGGCGGGCGGACTGGCCGGGGCGCCCCTGATCAGGATCTTGCACCGACTCCGGCCGGGGGTGCTGCTGCTGATCGTGTGCATGCTGGACGCCGTCATCCTGGCGTTGCTCGCGGTGCCGTTCGGGCCGTGGTGGGTGGCCGGCCTGCTGTTCACCGCCATGCTCGGCATCCCCGCGATCCGCGTGCTGGTCGACATCCTGGTGATCAGGCAGGCCCCGCCCGAACAGCGCGGCCGGGTCGTCGCGGCGCTCATGACGCTGATCGGCCTGGGCGTGCCCGCCGGGCTGGCGGGCTGCGGGCTGCTGCTGCAGTACCTGCCGGCTCAGGCCGCGATACTGACGCTGGCCGCGGCCGAGACCGTGGGCGTGGCGTACTGCTCGACCCGGCGCGAGCTCTGGCAGGCCCGGTGGCCGGCCTGAGCGTTCACCGCGTAGCGCTAGCCGGCCTCGCGCTCCGGGCCGGGGCCGGCCTCGCGCGCCGCGCGCTCGAGCCGGCTCCGGTAGTTCTCCCACCACGCCTGGTCGCCCGGCGCCATGTTGTCGTTACCTTTACGCAGACCGGTGGCGCCGTCGATGAGCTCGCGGACGATGTCGGCCTGCCCGGCGTGCCGGTCGGTCTCGGCGATCATGTGGACCAGGATCTTGTGGAGCGTCACCGCGCTCCGGCTCTCCGGCCACCACGGCACATGACCGATCGCGTCCAGCGCGAGCGTGCCGATGGTGGCGTCGGAGTGCACCCAGGCCCGCCGGTACAGGCCGGTGATCTGCTCGCGCGACTCGTCGACGGTGGCCCACATGTCCGCGTTGGGTTCGGCGTCGTCCTCCAGCCACGGCAGCGGCTCGCCGAACGGGCGCCCGAAGCAATCGCCGAAATACCCGAGTTCCACGCTGGCCACATGCTTGATCAGCCCGAGCAGGTTGGTGCCGGTGGGCACCATCGGGCGGCGGATGTTGTACTCCGAGAGCCCGTCGAGCTTCCACAGCAACGCCTCGCGGGCGTCCTGCAGATAGCGGTGTAGGTCCGTTTTAGGATCCGATCCGGTCATGCCGCCAGTCTGCCACCGCACTCGCGCCGGCTGGAAATCTCCGCAGATCGTATATGGTTCTGCTAGCCCGCCGGCGGTGATGTGATCGAACCTGGCTGGGCGTAAGTACAGTCGTTCACGGGGTCAGCCCGGCCTGCGCTGCTGCTCGACGGAGGGGCGGATGATGCCTGCCGGATTGTCAGAGGCCAGCGGTATGGTCTGGTGTTGTGCAGGTCCGGTACCGTTACCGCATCTACCCGGGCCCGGGGCAGCAGCAGGCCCTGGCCCGGGTGTTCGGGTGCGCCCGGGTGGTGTTCAACGACTGCCTGCGTTTGCGGGATGCTTGCCACGCGGCCGGGGAGAAGATTTCCGATACCGAGGTGCAGCGCCGGGTCGTGACCCTGGCCAAGCGCACGCCGGAGCGGGCCTGGCTCGCCGACGTCGCCTCGGTTGCCCTGGTCCAGGCCTGCCAGGATGCGCGGCGGGCGTACCGGAACTGGTTCGATTCGATGTCTGGCCAGCGGAAGGGCCGCAGGGTCGGGCATCCCCGGTTCCGGTCCAGGCGCGGGCGTCAGTCGATCCGGCTCACCCGCAACGGGTTCGCCCTCCATGGCGCGCGCCTGTATCTCGCGAAGGTCGGCCAAATGCGGGTCAGGTGGTCCCGGCCGCTGCCGTCGGTGCCGTCGTCTCTAACGGTGATCAAGGAGGCGGATGGCCGGTACTATGCCTCGTTCGTGGTGCAGCAGGATCCCAGCCCGTTGCCCGCGTGCGGTGGTGAGGTCGGTATCGATGTCGGGCTGGTCAACCTGGCCGCCACTTCGGACGGGGAGATCATCGCCAACCCGCGGTTCCTACGGAAAAGGGAACGGCGCCTAGCACGGGCGCAGCGGGCGCTGTCCCGCAAGGTCAAGGGGTCGGCGAACATCCTGGCGGCCGGGCGGGCCGACAGGCTAAACGCCTGTGGAGGGGACGTAGGACCAGGGCAGCTCCTGGCAGTCGCCGGTGAAGCAGGAACCACCCGGAGCGCGGCGTGAGCCACGCTCGAGGAATCCCTGGCCTTCACGGCGGGGAGGACGTCAAGGAGGCGCCTCGTGACCAGGACAGCCAGCACCGCCGACGTCATCGTGCAGTCGCTGATCAGCCACGGCGTCGACACGGTCTTCGGGATACCCGGCATTCAGACCTACCCCTTGTTCGACGCGATGGCGCGCGCGGGGCTGCGGGTAATCGGCGCGCGGCATGAGCAGACCGTCGCCTACATGGCGTTCGGCTACGCGCAGGCGACGGGGCGGACCGGTGTCTACTCGGTGGTGCCCGGCCCAGGGTTCCTGAACTCCAGCGCCGCCCTGATCTCGGCCTACGGTGCCAGCGCCCCGGTGGTGTGCGTCACCGGGGAGATCCCGTCGGCGTTCATCGGCCGCGGCCTCGGCCACCTGCACGAGCTGCCCGACCAGCTGGCGACGATGCGCTCGCTGACCAAGTGGGCGGCCACCGTCGAGCATCCGGGCCAGGCCAGCGAGCTGACCGCGCGAGCGTTCTACCACGCCAGGTCGGGACGGCCGCGCCCGACCGCGATCGCCGTTCCGTGGGACGTGCTGGCCGCGCCCGCGCCGTCGGGCGCGGGCAGCACCGTGCCGCCGGCGCCCGTGCGCCCGCCGGAGCTTGACCACACGGCCATCGCCGAGGCCGCCCGCCTGCTGGCCGCGGCCGAGCATCCGATGATCATGGTGGGCGGCGGGGCGCGGGACGCCGCCCGCGAGGTGGCCGAACTAGCCCGCCGCCTGCAGGCGCCGGTGGTCTCCTTCCGCGGCGGGCGAGGCATCGTCGACGACGACGACCCGTACGGCTTCACCAGCGCCGCGGGCTACCGGCGCTGGGCCGGCACCGACGTGCTGCTCGGCGTCGGGTCGCGGCTCGAGCTGGCCTGGTCCCGGTGGCCGGGGCGGCCCGCCGGGCTGCGCACGATCCTGGTCGATATCGATCCGGTGCAGGCGGTCCGACTCCAGCCCGAGGTGTCGATTGTGGCGGATGCGCGGGAGGCGGCCGCCGCGCTGGCCGCGGAGCTGGGCGACAGACCCGGCACCACCCCCGATCGCAGCGCCGAGTTCCGGGCCGTGAAGGAGCAGACGGCCAGCGAGTTCCGCGACGTCGGGCCCGACCTGGACTACCTGGCCGCGATCCGGGCCGCGCTGCCCGCCGACGGCTTCTTCGTGGAAGAGATCTGCCAGGCCGGCTTCGCCTCCTACTTCGGGTTCCCTGTGCACGCGCCGCGCCAGTTCATCACCTGCGGCTACCAGGGCACGCTCGGGTTCGGCTACCCCACCTCGCTCGGCGTGAAGGCCGCCTTCCCCGACCGGGCCGTGGTCTCCATCGCCGGCGACGGCGGGTTCATGTTCGGCATCCAGGAACTGGCCGCCGCCGTCCAGCACGACCTCGGCGTGGTCGCAGTGGTGTTCAACAACGACGCCTTCGGCAACGTCCTGCTCGACCAGAAGCGCCTCTACGAGGGCCGGGACGTGGGCGCGCGGTTGCACAACCCCGACTTCGCCGCCGTCGCCGAGGCGTTCGGCGCGGCCGGCTACGCGGTCCGCAGCCCGGAAGAACTTGAAGT
>WNGK01000361.1_pt1 | contig 47583 bp, 43 predicted proteins | sample 5400601 | NCBI WGS metagenome assembly WNGK01 (sample SAMN13153376, study PRJNA577476) | soil metagenome | isolation source: 60 cm soil or saprolite under Garry oak tree replicate 1 | place: USA:California | collected 2016-06-15 | reverse complement strand
GATACCAGGCTTCGAGAATTGCCTTGACGTGTTGGTCAGCCCAGTTAATGGCCAGAGCGCTTCCGTTCATGAGTACCAGAACCATAGGCTTTCCAGTCGCGACCAAGTCTTCCAGCACTTGCTGCTGGGCATGGGGAAGATTCAAGCTGGTGCGGTCGCCTCCGCTGAAGCCCTCGATTTTGATCGGCATTTCTTCGCCTTCGAGTTCACCCGCAAGACCCAGCACGGCGACGATCAAACCGGCACGCTTGACGATCTCCATGTATTCTTTTTTGTCGCCCGGCTCATGCCAGACTAATTTTGCCAGCCCGGAGCTGCCTTCCTGTGAACATTCGACCTTGATTGCATACGGATGCCCAGCGTCGAGATGCAGCGTCTTGAGTCGTGTTTTGCCAGTGTCGCCATACCAGGACTCTCCGATCAACTGATTGTCCAGCCAGAAATGGAAAGCGTCGGTTCCGGTGAAACCGACTTCGTAATCCCCGGTCACTTTCGGCACCAGCGTCCCCGTCCAGCGCACGGAGAAACCATTTTTTAATTCGGCGCTGGCTCCGTTCTGCCAGACGAAGTCAATTCCCGGGTCGGTCCGCGCGAATGCGGGAGCGCCTTTGGGATCTGCACTCTTAAAATATTCGGCGCTAAGCCCGGGTTTGCCTGAGCCGTTTTTCAAAACCTTTGCCGGGATGACTGAAAGCGAAGGCCCTGCAAGAGAAGATCCAGAAGCGTACAAGACTCTGGAATCAGCAAACCGTTTCCGCAGTCCCGCGAGCACCGTCACCGGATGCGATGGCGTGCCATTGTAATTGCCGAGCAATGGGTCAATGCTGTCAGCATTCGGGCCGATCACGGCGATGGTCTTGTAAGTAGTGGCTAACGGAAGCAGATGGTCGGAATTCTTCAACAACACCAGCGACTCTCGTCCGGTTTGCAAAGCCAGCAACCGGTGCGGCTCGTTGTCAATTTCTGAAAGAGGTGTCTTGGCATACGGAACGGAATCCGGAGGATCGAACATTCCCAGTTTCATGCGTGCAGTGAACAGGCGTTTCACCGACTGGTCAATGTCGTCAGTTGTAAGTAGTCCTTGCTGCACGGCTTTCAGCAATGCGTCGCGCTCCACGGTGACCGCTGGCATGGGGATGCCGCAGATAATATCCATACCGGACTTCACGCCGGCAGCGACGCCCTGCTCCATAGTCTGTGCGTAATGGTGGCCGGTCTGAATGTCGCTGGCGGCGCCGCAGTCGGAGACCACGTAGCCCTGGAAGTGCCAGGCGTCGCGCAGGTGTTCTTGCAACAGCAGTGGCTGCGCGCAAGCTGGTTTGCCGAGCACCGAATTGTAGGCGCACATCACCGAGCCGGCGCCGGCGCCAACCGTCGCGCGAAATGCGGGCAGATAAGTGTCTTCCAAATCGTGCGCCGAAACCGTCACATCAACGGAGTGCCGCGTTGGTTCAGGACCGCTGTGCACAGCGAAATGTTTGGGCGTCGAGAGCGCTTTCAAATACTTGGGATCGTTGCCTTGCAGTCCGGTGACGTATGCGACGCCCATTTGCGCCGTCAGAAACGGATCTTCGCCGTAGGTCTCCTGGCCGCGTCCCCAGCGCGGATCGCGAAAAATATTGATGTTCGGCGACCACACGGTCAGTCCGTGGAACCAGTCGCTGTATCCTAGCTGCTGCACCCGCTCTTCATATTTCGCGCGAAATTCACTGGCGGTGGCATCGGCATCTTTTTGAAGCAGATCAGGATCGAAAGTCGCCGCCAGTCCAATTGCCTGCGGAAACACGGTCGCGTAACCCTCGCGCGCCGCGCCGTGCAGACCTTCGCTCCACCAGTTGTATTGCGGAATTCCCAGCCGCGGAATGGCGGCGGCGGTGTGCACCATCTGCGAAACTTTCTCCTCCAGCGTCAGGCGCGAGACCAGGTCGTTGACCCGGTCTTCAATCGGCAATGCCGGATTGCGGAATGGCGCACTTGCCAGTGCAGCCTGCCCGGGTTGAGTTGTCGGCTGCGCGGAATTCGTGCCTACATCCTGTGCCAGACTCAGAGTGGAGAGAATAATGATGACCGCAACTAGAATTGTTTTCACAGGGAATTCCTCCTGGACCGGAACCAAATCCCAATTCCAATTTCAATGACCGCGCATTAATTTAAACTAAAACGATACAGATGGGAATGTTATTCTCAAAAAAGAACAACGTTCTGGCTCTACTTATTTCAATTTCCCGGCTTCTTCTTGAATTCGCCGCCACGCGTTGAGCACGTGCCGCTCGATAGTATTGGTCTGGCCGATGCACAGGCGCAGCGCCATCCGTCCGTTCAGCCGAGTATGGGTTAGATAAAGATCACCACCGCGGTTGAGCGCGTCCATCAGGAGATGGTTGTCCTGGTCGCCGCTCTTGAGGCGGAAGCAAACCAGATTCAGCGGAGCCGGCGCAGCCAATTCGAAACGATCGTCCTCGCGCACCCAGACGGCAAATTGCTGCGCGAGCCGGACGTGCTCCCGCACATGAAACTGCAAGCCCTCAATCCCATAATGACGCAGTACAAACCACAGCTTGAGTGACCGGAAACGGCGTCCTAGCGGAACCTGCCAGTCGCGATAGTCAATCACTGCTCCAGATTCCGTTGCCTGGTTCCGCAAAAACTCCGGTAGGATGCTCATGGTCCGGATAAGCGCCTGGCGATCGGCCACATAAAAGCAATCGCAATCAAAGTTGGTGAACATCCATTTGTGGGGATTGAAGCAGTAGCTATCAGCGTGCTCAATGCCGTCGTGAATGTAGCGAAACTCCGGGCACAGCGCAGCCGTCCCTGACATTGCGGAATCCACATGCAGCCAGGCGCCAAATTTCTGGCACACCGGCCCGATCTGCGGCAAAGGGTCCAGTGCGTTCGAAGACGTTGTACCTACGGTGGCGCAAACGAAAAACGGCGTCAGGCCCGCGTTGCGGTCGCTCTCCATGGCGCGTGCCAGGGCGCCAGCATCCATCGCGAAATTGTCGTCCGCGGGAATCAGCCTGAGGCCGTCGCGCCCGATCCCGGCAATCCGGATGGCTTTTTCAGTTGCCGAGTGCGCCTGGGTCGAAGTGTAGGCGCACAGTTTTCCCGCAACTCCGGTTTGATTGGATTGAAAATTGGTAGCGCGTTCGCGAGCGGCAAGCAACGCGCAAAGCGTAGCGCTCGACGCCGTGTCCTGAATTACTCCACCGCCGGTTTGAGTCGAGAGGAATTTCTTCGGTAGCCCCAGCGCGGGAATCAGCCAATCAAGCACCAGCGTCTCCAGTTCTGTGCATGCCGGACTGGTCGCCCAGAGCATGCCCTGCAGACCCAGGCCGGAAGAAAGCAAGTCACCCAGGATCGAAGGACCGGATGTATTGCTGGGGAAATAAGCAAAAAAGTTCGGCGATTGCCAGTGGGTCACGCCCGGCAAAATGAGTTTTTCGAAGTCGCTAAGAATAGTTTCGAAAGCTTCGCCCTGCTGAGGAGCTTGCGCTGGAAGCAAAGCCCGAATTTCTCCCGGCTGCACCTGCGAGAGAACCGCGAAAGACTCGATGCGCTGGTAGTAATCGGCGATCCAGTCCACTACGGCATGTCCGCGCAAGCGAAATTCATCGGGAATCATGTGAAATGACTTCAAGGCCGGCTGGTTGGGTGTCTTCAACATGCGACTATTAAATCACTCTCCGAGAATCGTGTGTACCCGGAGGCCCTGCCTTGTTAAATTAATAGGCAGGATGCGCCTCGTCATCAAAGTCGGTACCAGCTTGATTGCGCCCGGCGGGAGGATCGACACCCGGCAACTGCGGTCGCTGGTGGACCAGTTCGACCTGCCGCACCACGAGTTCTTGATCGTCAGCTCGGGAGCGATCGCGTCGGGGATGGCGAATCTCGGCCTGAAGGAGCGGCCTTCGAACGTCCGCCTGATGCAGGCCTGCGCGGCCGTCGGCCAGAGTGCGCTGATGCATACCTATGAGCAGGTCTTCTTTGGAAAGAAAATCGTCGCCCAATTGCTGCTTTCGAGCGACGATTTCACCACCGCGGCGCGTTACAAGAATCTGCAGAACACTCTCGACCAACTATTGCGCCTCGGAGTGGTGCCCATCGTTAATGAGAATGACAGCGTTTCGGTGCGCGAACTGGAAGGCGCGTTCGGCGACAACGACGAATTGAGCGCGCTGCTGGCGACTGCTGTCGAAGCTGACTGGCTCCTGCTGCTCACTGACGTTGACGGATTCTACGTTCCTAATGGAAAGCGTCCCCGCATGTTGCGCACCATTCGCAAACTCACTCCGAAGATGGAAGCTCTGTGCAATGGCCACGGCAAGTTGGGACGTGGCGGGATGCGCTCGAAATTGCGCGCCGCCAAAATGGCCAGCGATGCCGGAGTCAGCGTCGCCATTGTGAACGGGCGCGATCCCGATGCCGTTTCCAAAGCAATCGCCCGCAAGATTGGAACGTATTTTCCGCCCAAAACAAAGGCAAAGAGGCCGTGAGAATGGCTAGCGTGGCGGCAATTGCGTCATCGACTCGCGAGAAGCTGGAACGGGCCCGGGTGGCGTCCGTCCTGCTGACGCAGTTTTCGACCGAGGAGAAAAACCGGCTGCTGCTTCTGATGGCGGATGCCATCGAAGCGCACGCCGAAGAGATTCTGCACGCCAATGAGAAGGACATCAACCTTGCGCAGTCGAACTTGTCCGGCGCGATGCTCGATCGTCTGCTGCTTAACTCGAAGAGAATTAAGGAAACAGCGGACGCAGTGCGCGATGTCGCCGCCCTTCCCGATCCAGTGAATGAAGTCCTGGCCCAGTGGACCCGCCCCAACGGTCTGCTCATTCGGAAAGTCCGCGTGCCGCTGGGTGTGGTCGGCATCGTTTACGAGTCGCGCCCCAACGTCACCGTGGATGCTGCGGTGCTCGCCTTCAAGACCGGCAATGCGGTTGTGCTTCGCGGCGGCAAAGAAGCCGCGCACAGCAATCAGGCGCTAGCCGGGATTCTGGCTGCGGTCCCTGGCGTGCCTTCCGGTGCGATTGAATTGCTGGACTCGGGCACGCGTGAAACCGTGCAGGAACTCATTACCGCCCGCGGTTTGGTGGATGTGATTATCCCTCGCGGCGGCCCCGGCCTGATTTCTCACGTGATGGAGAATGCCATCGTCCCGGTCATCGAGACCGGCGCCGGTAATTGCCATATTTTCGTGGATGAATCCGCTGATCTGGAAATGGCGAGCCGCATCGTGATCAACGCGAAGACCCAGCGCCCTTCAGTCTGCAATGCGGCAGAGAAACTGCTGGTGCACTCGGCGATTGCGAACAACTTCATCCCGCAGATGGTTCGCCAACTCATCAATGCCGGCGTTGAAGTCCGAGGGGACGCCGAAACCTGCCGCCTCGCGCCGAACGTGAAGCCCGCACTCGAAGCCGACTGGAGCGAAGAGTATCTTCGCCTCTGCATGGCCGTGCGCGTCGTTTCCGACGTGGATAAGGCCATCGAGCACATCAATCGCCATTCCACTAAGCACTCGGAAGTGATCGTCACCGCGAACGAAGCTAACGCGCGCAAATTTCTGCGTCTGGTGGACTCGGCGGCGGTGTACTGGAATGCCTCCACGCGCTTCACCGACGGCGGCGAGTTCGGCTTCGGCGCGGAGATGGGAATCAGCACCCAGAAGCTCCACTGCCGCGGTCCGTTTGCCCTGGCAGAGCTTACGTCTTCGAAGTATCAAGTGATCGGAACTGGCCAGATACGTTAGCCGGCCGGCTCTTCGAGGGATTGCGCGGGATCCCGAACGCCCTTCAGATCAGCGTAATCCGCGTAAATCCGTGGCTAAGAAGTTGTTTTAAGCCGCCGGCTCCGGCGCTTCCGTCGCCCATCCCGCAGGTTTGAGTGCGTGGTTCAGGGCATACGCGACTACTCCCGCCGCCACCACAAGGGCTCCCAGGGCAAACGAACTCATCCCCCAGACCTGCTCGCTCTGGCTGCGGACCAGAGCAAAGCCGAGTAGCAGCACAGGAGCGACACCGATCGCGCACGCGCCAAACATTCCTCCGGGAACGCGGAACGGACGCGCCAGTTCCGGCTCGCGGATTCGCAGCACGACCAGAGCCACGAATTCGAGCGTGAGGCTCGCGCCGTAGATGAGGATGTCGATGGTCACCAGCCGCGCAAACCCCAGTCCCAGGCAGCAGGCCCAGCCAATTGCCAAAGCGATGATCGTGACCCACGGCGCGCGTCGCCGGTTCAGTTTGCCGAAGAACCTCGGCAACATGCCGTCCTGCGCCATCGCCAGAGGCAGGCGTGAGTAGCTCATCACCAGCGCGTTGAACATGCCGAAGGCGCTGAACATTCCTCCGACAACCAGCGCGATGCGAAGTGCGGGACCGCCGAGCAATCCGGCAATGTCGGCCCACGATCCTGTTTCCCATGCGCCCGCAGGAAGCCGCGTCATCCATACCGCCGCCACCGGAACGATGTAGCTGAGCGCGACAATAACCACCGCCACCAGCATCGCCCGCGGATACGTCCGCTGCGGGCGCTCGACTTCCGTCGCGATAGTCGAGGCGTTGTCCCAGCCCATGTAGTTCCACATGCAGATGAGAAGGCCGCCGATCAAATCAACTTTGGAAGTCGTAGGCGCGGTTACAGCGTGGAACAGTGCGCCGTATTTCAGCGGCGCAAGAATTACCACCAGCGCGAAGGGCGCGGAGAGCGCAAAGAACAGCCACAGCGAAGTGGTCGAAACCACCTTGACGCCAGCGATATTCAGCACCGCGCAGGCGATGACCACCGCCAGGCCGACCATCACTCCCCTATAATTCACTGAGAACCATGGAAACAGCCGCGTCAGGTAAGCGACGAACAGCGTTGGATAGATCGCCATGTCGAAAATCGACGCCACCAGCGAGAGCCATGCTTCCTGAAATCCCCAGAAGTTGCCCATGGCGCGGCGCACCCAGGCGTAGTACCCGCCTTCAAACGGCAGCGTGCTCGAAAGCTCGCCAATCATGAAGGCGGTCGGCAGGCTCCAGAGGATGGGAGTGAGCAATAAGAAGACTATCGCGCGGCCATAGCCGGCCCCGTGCACGATATCTTCAATGCCATAAGTGCCGCCCGAAACCATAAAAAAGGTGGCGGCGACCAGCGGCCACAAGGTGAGGCGGACAGATTTCTTTCGCTTAGGGGGAACGCTCTGGGCGGGAATTCCTGACGTGAGATCGTGACGTGCGGCGCTAGCTGTTGCCAATTCCGATGGCTTCCTCCTCAAGCGACTCACTCTCAGCTACTCCGCGCGGGCTGGGCGCTTCGGGGCTTCCGATTCCGGAATTTCCGCTGACGTTAGTTCGCAGTGTTGAGATTACGGCAACTTTGCGAAGATGCAAGAAGTATTTTGGAAAATTTTATGGAGAGGGGTGATACGAGGGTAATGGCAAAAAACCTTACCACAGAGGATCGCAGAGGACATGCTCTTGGGTCATGTGATCTGTCGGAACAGTAGGCCTACACTCTAAGAAGCTATGGGAGCGACTCAAAACGCAAAAGCCAATAACCGTGGGCGGCGCAAAACGCTGATCGTCTTCGCAGTCATGCTCTCGGTCGGAGCATACGCGTGGTTCTTCTGGTTCCAAACGTTGATGGTGATTCAGACGCGTTATTACTATCGTGACATCCCAATTGCGAGCATGAAACCGGTCGAACTGAATGACCGCAGTGTCACCTCGGTGAATGGCGCGAAGTTGTCGTGCTATGGCTATGACTTCGAGGTTCCGTGGGAGGATGTCGAGACCGACAACATAGAACGGAAGTCTATGACGTTGATTCCGTTTCGTTCCGGACTCTCGATTCTAGTAGGGCACGGGTCGACGCACGATCTTCTTGACACCATCATAGAACGAACGAAAACTGATCCACAAAACTTTCGGGCTGAGTACTCGGACGCTCCTGTTCGATCCGACCACGATCTTCTTGATTTGGCGCTAAATGCTACTCCTGTCGGGGTCGGGCTGTTTAAGTCAAAGCGAGAGATCGGTCGCCAGACAGCGCTGCTAGTCATCAAGACGATCATCGTGCCCGGCGACTCCGGTATCTTCAAGGTGCAAGCGGGGGAATTCAAGGGTTTTCAGTACGGGGATCCCAGCAAGCATCCAAAGAGGGTCACGGTATTCTTGTCATCCGCGAACGGTAGCGTCGAAGTCGGCTTCTCCCAAAAGGATATGTCGCCGCTCACAATTTCACAGTCAGAAATCAATCGCGTTATTCAGACAATGCATCGCGCTGACTCGTCTACTACTTCTGCTTCACTTCGCAATTGAAGGCTCTGGTCTGCTAAAGATCCTTGAACAACTCTGCCCTTGGGTCTTCCGGGTTCAGCTTCGCCAGCTCCCGCAGGAGCTCTTTTGTCTTCTCATCTCGCGGCATGGGAACGGTGAGCTTCACCTCGACAATCTCATCCCCGCGCGCGCCCTCTTTCGTTGCCGAGGGCACGCCCTTTTCCCGCAGCCGCAGCTTCTGCCCCGACTGCGTCCCCGGAGGCACTTTCAGCAGCGCCCGGCCATCAATTGTCGGGACTTCAATCTTCGCGCCCAGGGCGGCTTCGGTCGCTGTGACCGGGACGGTGATCTGGATGTCGTCACCCTCGCGGCGGAACACCGGATGTTCTCCGGCGCGGATAATCACATAAAGATCGCCCGCCGACCCGCCATGGCCGCCGGAGTTTCCCTTGCCGGGGATACGAATCCGCTGCCCATCGCGTGTGCCCGCCTTAATTCTCACTTCCAGCGGCTCGGTGCGGCTGACCACGCCGTCTCCGTGGCAGACCGGGCACGTTGAAGCGTTCTTTCCTGATCCGTGGCAGCGCGGACAGGTCACGTTGAACTTCATGCGCCCGCCGGTTTGCTCGATCGTGCCTTTCCCTTTGCATTGCGGGCACACGCCAGGCTGCCCGATATAGCCGTTGCCGTGGCAATTGGCGCACGTGTCTTGGCGCGTGATGTTCAGGCGCATAACCCCGCCGCGAATCGCCGTCCAGAAAGGAACATTGACTTGATATTCCAGATCCGACCCCGGCTCCGGCCCTTCCTGCGCCGCGCCGCCGCGTCCGCCAAACATGCCGGAAAAGATGTCGCGAAATCCGCCCCCGCCGCCGGTGCTGCGCTGGCCGCGTGCGCCCTCGAACATGTCAGAGAAATCGAAGCCGCCGAAGTCGAAGGGAACCCCCTGGCCGGCGGTGCCGGGCTGCGCGCCGGGAAATCCTCCGAACCCGCCGGCTCCCGTCGGGCCGCCGCGCGCATAGGCGTCGGCGGCCGCGGGATCGATGTTGTCGGAATAATAGCCAAGCTGGTCGTAAATCTTGCGCTTCTTGGGATCGCTGAGGACGTCGTTGGCCTCCGACATGGCCTTGAATCTCTCTTCGGCAGCCTTGTCCCCGGGATTGACGTCAGGATGATATTTGCGCGCAAGTTTGCGGAACGCCTTGCGGATGTCCTCCGCCGAGGCCGACTTCTTTACGCCCAGAAGTTCGTAGTAGTCTTTCTTGGTTGCGGTTGCCATTGCGGACTTGCGACCTAGACGGGATGTTTCTTCCGGATCAGAGATGTCCTCGTGAGTCCGGATACCGCCACTGCCGCGTCATCGAGTCCTTCCCGAAACGCGCCTGGCCTCGTTGATCGCGGCTCGTGCTGCTTCCTGACCATACATCGCCGTCAGAGCTTGCACGGCTACACGTCTCACGTCCAGCTTCGCGCTGATCCGGGCCCATTTGTAGCCGTACTCGGCCAAAGCTTTTCCGCCGGTTGCCCTCGGATGATTGATGCGTTTCATCAGCGCCTCCTAAAGACTGGTTAATCCGAGAAACTGTGCGTTCCTTCCACCAAAATTGCCGCGCGCTCATACTTCACCGCGTCCACGTACACCGGAAGGCGATGCACTCCCTGCGGCGTGGGCGCGAACACGTACCAGCGCTTCTCCTGCTCTACGAATGCCAAAAAATAATCCTGCCCTTTGATCTGAAATTGCAATGCGTTACTCCTTAATTCAAAATGCAAAAAAAAGCCACCGATTACACGGATTGTCAACATCCGCGCGATCTGTGGCCGTAAACAGCCGAGCTGCGCTCGGCGGACGGGTAAGAGGGTCCGCTCCCACACGATTTCAAGCTAATAGCCAACGGCTGATAGCTAACAGCTTATTTCTTGTCCTCGACGTCCACGTACTCGGCGTCGATCACGCCTTCGTCTTTCTTGGCCTGTCCATTGCCGCCGGGCGCCGGACCTGCCTCCGCGCCCGGACCGGCAGCGCCACCCGCCGGCGGGGTCTGCGCCTGCGCGGCTTTGTACATCTGTTCAGCCAGCTTGTGCGAGGCCTGGGTCAGCGTCTCGCGCGCCTTATCCATTTGTGCCTTGTCATTCGACTCCAGCGCTTTCTTGGCGTCGGCAATCGCATTTTCGACGTCGCCGCGCTCGGTGCCGGAGATTTTTTCTCCCTGCTCCCTCAGCATCTTCTCGACGCTATACACCATCGAGTCAAGCTGGTTCTTCGAATCAATCACCTCACGCTGCGCCTTATCCTCAGCCGAATGCGCGTCGGCTTCTTTCGACATGCGCTCGACTTCGTCTTTCGACAATCCTGAAGACGACGTGATCGTGATCTTCTGGTCTTTCTGCGTAGCCGTATCTTTTGCGGTCACGTTGAGGATCCCATTCGCGTCAATGTCGAAAGTGACTTCAATCTGCGGCACGCCGCGCGGTGCCGGCGGAATCCCGGTCAAATGGAATTTTCCCAGCGTCCGGTTCTGCGCCGCCATTGGACGCTCTCCTTGCAACACGTGGACTTCCACCGACGTCTGACTGTCGGCTGCGGTCGAGAACGTTTCCGTCTTGCGCGTCGGAATCGTGGTGTTGCGCGGAATCATCGGAGTCGCCACGCCGCCCAGCGTTTCAATTGCCAGCGTCAGCGGAGTCACGTCGAGCAGCAGCAGATCTTTCACTTCGCCGCCCAGCACGCCGCCCTGAATCGCAGCGCCTACCGCCACCACTTCGTCCGGATTCACGCCCTTGTGGCCCTCTTTGCCGAACAGGTCTTTCACCAACGCCTGAATGCGAGGCATGCGCGTCTGTCCGCCGACCAGCACCACTTCGTTGATCTTGCTGGCGTCCACACCCGCATCTTTCATGCACTGTTTGCAGGGGCCAACCGAACGCTGAATGATGTCTTCGATCATCCCTTCAAGCTTCGCCCGGGTCAGCTTCTTCACCAAATGCTTCGGCCCGCCGGCGTCAGCCGTGATGAAGGGCAGATTGATCTCCGTCTCCATGGTGGTCGAAAGCTCGATCTTGGCCCGTTCCGCCGCGTCCCGCAGACGCTGCAGCGCCATCTCGTTGCCCTTGCCACGCAAGTCGAGGCCTTCATCTTTCTTGAATTCGTCGATGAGCCAATCCACCAGCCGCTGATCGATATTGTCGCCACCGAGGTGCGTATCGCCGTTGGTGGCTTTGACTTCAATCACCCCTTCGCCGACTTCGAGCACCGAGATATCAAAAGTCCCGCCGCCGAAGTCGTACACCGCAATGGTCTCGTCTTTACTTTTGTCGAGGCCATAAGCCAGAGCCGCCGCCGTCGGCTCATTGATGATTCGCTTCACATCGAGGCCGGCAATCTGGCCGGCGTCTTTGGTCGCCTGGCGCTGCGCGTCATTGAAGTACGCGGGCACCGTGATGACCGCCTCGGTGACCTTCTCGCCGAGGTAGTCTTCCGCCGCTTTCTTCAGCTTCTGCAAAATCATGGCCGAAATCTGCGGCGGGGTATGCTTCTTCCCCTGTGCGAGGATTGACACGTGGTCTCCGTCGCGCTCGACTTTATATGGGACCATCTTCATTTCTTCGTTCACCTCGTCATAGCGCCGTCCCATAAAGCGCTTGATCGAATAAATTGTGTTCTCAGGATTGGTGATGGCCTGGCGCTTAGCCACCTGCCCCACCAGCCGCTCCCCGGTTTTGGTGAATGCCACCACCGAAGGCGTAGTCCGCCCACCCTCTTCGTTAGGGATAACCTTGGGCTCCCCACCCTCCATGACGGCGACGCAGGAGTTGGTAGTTCCGAGGTCAATTCCGATAATCTTGGCCATAAAAAACTCCTTGTAAGCGCCTCCGTGGAGGCGTTATTCCATTATAAGTGCTTTATAATCAGCACGCTCACCACTGCGCTCTCGGATAGTATGAGAGTTGAGTCAGATGCTGTCAAGTTTTAGATGCGGGAGGGAAGGGGCGGGATGCGAACCTTCAGTGCTGAAACGAACGAGATTCTACTCAGGCATTTCCGGATGCCATTGCGAACGTCATGCCAAGCTGCTGGCATGATGTCTCGCTTGAGTCTGCAGGGATGAAGCCAGCTCGTCACGCAGAAAAAGTCGAACTTGCTTATCCGCGCGACATCCGAAGAAGATGCCTCCGGCGTGAAGTCAACACGACGCCGTCCTGTATGGAGGTACTCGCCCGGACGGCCACCCAGAATTCCGTAAGTCCGAAACAGTCTCGGACGACTTGATAAGAAGTCAGAATGCGCGTAGCCGAAATCGTCATTGGCGATTTCGATTGCGTGCGGGCTGAAATCGACGATTCGGAGAATTGCAGTCACTGGAAACGCCTTATCACATGCAGATGCACATGCTGCAAGATTGGATATTTTAACTTCGACTCGAAAATCAGCTTAGCGCCCAATTCACCACGTCTCACGTAGGGCGGATGCCCTCACCCGCCCGGCGGAGCAATGCTCCGCGGGACCCTTGGCCAGCAAGGCTCGCCCGCCCGGACGAGGGCGTCCGGGCCAACGTGTTCATCGCTACTGTGCTGGGATCAAATCAAATTTGCCGGACGATTCTTCGTAGAACAGCGCGCCTTCTTTCTTGTCTCCGCCGCTCCAATGCTTGTGTCCTCCGGGAACGCGTAAGAAATCCCCCGCCGCTACATGCTTCTCACCGGCGTCATCCTTGTACAAATAAGCGCCCTTCACCACGACTATCCAAACATCGTTTGTGTGGGTGTGCATGCCGGCGTCGAATCCCGGCACGAACTTAGTGAAGGTGCCGTGCGCTCCCGTATTGGCGTCCCCCCAGATAGCAGCCATAGAGACACCGGGGTTCGTTTCAGTGAACTTCGCCTGATCGGCGGAAGCAAAGACGACTTCTTTCCCTGCATCTTGCTGTCCCTGCACCCGTCCGATGGACCACGCGAGCATGAGTGCCGCTGCCACTCCAACCATCAACAGTGATCGTTGCATGTTTCTTCCTCCTTTTTTTGATTGCAGTTCTCGGTTCCAACCTAGGGCGCAGGCATTTTACACCCCTAAGGCGGCCCATTTCTTCCGAATCACCAAACACGACGATGCGCTTCTTAGGCTGCGCTCCGGGCAGGTTTCCTCCCCGCAACTCCACCCAGGCGTGTAAAGGCATTTCGACCAGGACCGGCTGCACGGGGTGAATTCCCTGACACGTCATTGTTTGCTCCGAGGGACAGCAGGTCCTTCGACTGCGTGGGCGTCCGCTTCGCGGACGCCCACTTCGCTCAGGATGACAGGGCGGGAAGAAGGGACTAATTTCTTGACATGTGATAAACATGAAACTATGCTTAACACATGTCAAAGATGATTCAGCTTCGCAATGTGCCCGATGTGCTGCATCGCAACCTGAAAGCGCGGGCCGCGATGGCAGGCATGTCGCTGTCGGACTATCTGCTCGCGGAAATCAAAGAGATTGCCGAGCGGCCAACATTGGCAGAGTTGCGGGAACGTCTGCACAAACGTAAGCCGGTTGCGCTTCAACTCGACACCGCTCGCCTGGTGCAAGAGGAACGCGAGGCACGGTGATCGTCCTGGACGCGTCCGCCGCAGTTGACTGGCTTCTTCAAACATCCGCGGGAAAGCAGATCGAGAACCGAATTTACTCGCGTAATGAATCTTTGCATGCTCCTCACCTCCTGGATCTGGAGGTGGGGCAGGTACTGCGGCGGCTGGTTCGGGAAGCTGTGATCTCAGCCCGGCGCGCAGATGAAGCGGTCCAGGATTTGATGGATCTCCGAGTAACGCGCTATCCCCATTTCGTGTTTCTGTCCCGCATTTGGCAGCTTCGTCACAACCTGTCCACCTATGACGCAGGCTACATAGTGCTCGCCGAACAGATTGGTGCGACGTTAGTCACGTGTGATGCCCGCCTGGCTTCCGCCTCCGGACATACTGTGCCTATCGAGCTGTTTTGATTCGATCTGAGGACGATTTCCAACGCTTTTCGACGCAGAAGGAAATTGACTCCTGCTCACCGCTAGGCTCCTGCCACGTCTAAGATCCTGGATGGGTGTGGGCCTGCGATCTGTGGCCCGCTTCAGCAAAATTTGCACGTTGATGGAGGCGTTTCCCCATGATTAGAATCGCTTTGCGACCGTTCTGGTTCTGCCTGCTGATGACAGCCATGTCGGGCGTAAGTCTGGCGCAATCGTTCGTACTCGATCTGCCTGACCAGAGCCAGAGGGCAGAAATTTCACAAAAAATTGGAATTACCAATATCACAATCAAGTATCACCGGCCGCTAGTGAAAAATCGCAAGATCTGGGATGGGCTGGTTCCGTACGGTAAGGTCTGGCGCGCGGGCGCTAATGAAAACACTACGATCACCTTCAGCGATCCGGTCCTGATCGAAGGCAAGCCGCTCGACAAGGGGGCGTATGGGTTGCACATCATCCCGACCGCCGATGAATGGACGATTATTTTTTCGAAGAACTCGACCTCCTGGGGATCTTTCACCTACGACCAGGCAGAAGATGCGCTGCGCGTAACCGTGAAGCCCAGGGCTGCGGACATGCATGACGCGCTCACCTACGACTTCGACCAGTTGCAGCCCGATTCGGCAGTGGTGGAACTGGAGTGGGAGAAAGTCGCGGTCCCCTTCAAAGTCTCTGTGGATGTACACGACATAACGCAGGCGAGCCTGAAGAAACAGCTTCGCAATCTGTCGCAGTACACGTGGATGAGCTGGGACGACGCAGCCAATTACCTGCTCACGGAGAAAATCGCTTTGGACGATGCGCTGACGTATGCGAATAAATCCATCCAAACCGAAGACCGCTACGACAATGAGATGACAAAGTCAAAAGTCCTGACGGCGCTCAATCGCAAAGATGATGCCGCAGTGGCGCAGAAGAAGGCGCTGGATCTCGCCAACCCGCTACAGATCCATGCGTTCGCTCGCCAGTTGCAGGGCGAAAAACGCAACGAAGAAGCGTTCGCGATCTACCGCGAGAATGCGAAGAAGCATCCCGACCAGTGGTTCGTGCATACCGGGCTGGCAAGGATGTACTGCGCGCAGGGTAAGTTTGACGACGCGACAAAGGAAATGAAACTGGCGCTGGCAGCCGCCCCGGACAATCAGAAGAGTTATCTGGACGGGTTGGTGAGACAGCTTGAGACCAAGCAGGACATAAACCAGTAGCAGCAGGGGCGACGCAGGCAATCCGCACCTCGCGTAGCTGCTCCTCCAATTTGTGCTGCGGGCAGGCCGCTTGCGATCATGATCAAGCGGTCGGCCTCAGCAGAATAAACAGACGAAATTAGAATGAGGGAATGATGAGCACGCTCAAACATATTCGGACGTATCTCCTGCTGTGCGGCTTGGTGGTCGTCTTGCAACCTCTTCACGGACTCGCACAGCAGAATTCAGGCGCATCGAAAACAGGATCTCAACAAGCCGTCGCGGAGCGGGACGGGCAGCACGATTTTGACCCCCTTATTGGGGCATGGAAATATCACCTAAAGCGCCGCCTGAATCCCCTAACAGGGTCCAATACCTGGATCGAATTCGATGGTACTGTCTGCTTCAAGGTCTGGGACGGCCGCGCACAACTGGACACGCTCGAGGTCGATGGCCCAACAGGCCACATCGAAGGTCTGACCCTGCGTATGTACGATCCTCAATCCCACCAGTGGAGGCTCTATTGGGCCAATAGCAAGAATGGCATCATGGATCCACCCCAGATCGGCGAATTCAAGAATGGACACGGTGAGTTTTTCGCCCAGGATACGATTGATGGCAAAAGCCTCTTGATTCGATTTGCTTGGACGGACATGACCACGAATTCGCCCCACTTTGAGCAGTCGTTCTCGGATGATGGCGGCAAGACTTGGGAAGTAAACTGGATTACGGGCCAGACGCGGGTGAAAGATGAATCTGACAAAGCGCACTGAACTCCGCTACATACCTATCGCCGTAGCTCCGGGATAATCCACTCCAGCAACACCCGCGCGTTCACGATCTGCGGCTGTCGCCATGCTTTCGGGAAATGACGTTTTTTGCTTGGCGTCCGCTTCGCCGAACCAACTCGCTCAGCATGACAGGTTTGGGGACAAAGCCTATTGCGGCTCTCGGCTCTCGCTCCACCCACCTTTACTTGAGAATCAGTGATTTCCCTTCGATTGCTACCCCATCTTACGGATTGTTTGCTTGCGCCTTTGTTCCCTACGCTGAGAGTGTTTCCAGGAGCCAAAGCGTGACCATACCTCAATCACGAATGATGCTCACCGGTGTCATCTTACTTCTGGCTCCCTGCATTGGATTCGCGCAATCGCAATCCAAGACCCAACTCTCCGCCGCCGATCTGGTCAAGGCCGTGATCCACAATGAGTTGCACCCGGCGAGCGTTTCCGAAATTCGTTGGAAGTATCGCCTGGATAAGGAATCGGATGGCAAGCAGGAAATCAGAGAAGTGGTCGAAACAAAATCTGGATCGCTCGACAGATTGCTTTCGATTGCGGGTAAACCCTTAACTGAAGCGCAGGCTCGCGACGAGGCAGGACGCATCCTGAGGTTCACTCGCAGCCCTTACGAGCAGCGGAAAGCGGAACAAACTCGCCAGAAAGATGCTGAACAGTGCAGGGCGTTCATGCAGATGATCCCAGATGCATTTGTTTTTGACTACAACGGCGAAAGCGGGAACTTAACCAAAATGACCTTTAGGCCCAACCCTAGTTTTCGGCCTCCTTCCCGCGAAGGAAAGGTCCTGCAGCAAATGGCAGGAGAGATGTGGGTTGACTCCGGGCAGAAGCGTCTGATCAGCATCAATGGCCAGCTCATGAATGAGGTTAAATTTGCTGGAGGATTACTGGGGCACCTGGAAAAGGGCGGCCAGTTCACGGTAAAACGGGCCGAGATCGCATCGGGAGATTGGGAACTCACCGAGATGACGGTGAACATGCGGGGGAAAGCGCTGCTGTTCAAGAGCATCTGCGTGCAACAGAAAGAAATTCACAGCAACTTTGAGCGTTTGCCTGACAATTTAAGCCTGTCGGACGTCGCCAACCTTCTTCTCAGTCAAACTCTGGTCGCTTCCAAACATTAACCCCGGGCGGGTGGATTCCCCATCGGGCTCCGGGCCTTTGAGGCAAACCTACACCTCTCCGTAGCGGAAGCACGTCACCAGGTGATCATTCACCATCCCCACCGCCTGCATGAAGGCGTAGCAGATGGTTGAGCCGATGAAGGTGAAGCCACGCTTCTTCAGGTCTTTGCCCAGCGCGTCGGATTCGGCAGTGCGGCTTGGGATTTGCTGCAAACGCTTCAACGTGTTTACCCGAGGCTTGCCTCCGACGAATTGCCATACGTAGCGGTCGAACGTTCCGAACTCTTTTTGCACTTCCAGAAACGCCTTTGCGTTCTTCACCACCGACAAAATCTTCAAGCGATTGCGGACGATGCCTTCGTCGCGCATCAGCGAGTCCAGCTTGCGCTGGTTGTAGCGCGAAATTTTGTTTACGTCGAAGTCATCGAACGCCGCGCGATAATTTTCGCGCTTTCTTAGAATGGTGTCCCAACTCAGGCCGGCCTGCGCGCCTTCGAGCACCAGAAATTCGAAAAACGTGCGGTCGTCGTGCTGCGGGATGCCCCATTCGCGGTCATGATAAAGAACGGCTAGATCATTCGTCGCCCACCCGCAACGGATTATTTTCTTTTCTGAAGCTGCTTGCATTTTCGGTTACGCTGCAAATTCCTAACTGAAGATCTTGACTGAGAATTTAATGCTTCACCGTCGCACACGCCGACTCGAACTCCGAATACGATCCCTTCACCAGTGTGACTGGAACAATTTCGCCATTGTATGGATGGTTCGTATCGTGGCCGCGGTATACGCTGCCGTCGGACAGAAATGCCCGAAAGATACTGCCGTGATCGTCCATGACGAGGTCCGGATTCTTCCAGTGCCCGCGCAACTCGATACTGGGCCGGTGGTCGGTAGTAAATTGCCCGTACAGGGCCGGCCAGTTATACATGTAGAGATCAATGGCTTCCCCGTCGGTTGAGAGGTTCAGATGCCGCCTCATACTGCCACCCAGGTTGAGCCGAAACTCGTCCCCGCGCGGGGAGCAGAGGTAAGCCAGTCCCTTCAAATCCGAGTGGGGGATGATCCGGCTGCGGCGCGGCGTGGGCTCAAAGCGCACGAACAGAACGTAGTCACCGCTCTTCGCATGCAGCTTTCCCAAGCCTTGCCAGTACGGAACAAAGTGGAATTTGCCGCCAAGATAGAAGGCCCAGGGATAAAAGAGCCCGGTCATCGCGGCCACCAGAATCACCCCCAGCACCAACACTACTGCTGACTGCCACACGAGTTGCCCCAGGCAGCCGAGACATCCGCGCCGCCGCGCCTTGGAGTGGGGTGCGAACTGCGTGGGGTCTCCTCCAATCGAGTTCGGTCCCAGCGGCATCCGGGGAATTGTAAATCTTTTCCGGAGCATGGGTGGGAGCGCGGCCACTAGTTACCTTCGTGTTACCTACACGGGCCGCAGTCGTATCCTTCTGCTATACTGTTGTTGACGCTTCTGCACGGTTTGCTCGTCACGCGGTGGTCCCTAGTTCCTCCTTGGACCAGCTTCATCTCCGCATTTCCTGCCCGCCGTTTATTTTTAGCGTAAATCTAAAATCAATGTGAGCGGCAGCAGTCTGATCAACACGTGTATCTGTGTGTGTGACAAACCAGCCTCTCCAGAAAGAACCAAAAGAATGACTACATTTACCGAACTGCCCCTGTCTGCGGCTTTGCAGCAGAAGCTGGCGGCAGCTCAATTCATCACCTTAACCCCGATTCAGTCGGGCGCCATCACTCCTGCCCTTGAAGGCAAGGACGTTATCGGCACGGCCCAGACCGGCACCGGCAAGACCCTCGCGTTTCTGATTCCGATTATCGAAATGCTGCAGCACGAGACTTCACACGAGACATCGCGCGAGACGCTGCGCCAGACTGCATTGCGCCAAACCAGCGCACTGGTTTTGTTGCCCACGCGCGAACTGGCAATGCAAGTCCACGAGCAATATGAAAAGCTGCGAAGCAAGACTACGCCCAAAGCGGCGCTGGTAATCGGCGGCGTATCCGAGAAGGCGCAGATTCAAGGCCTCCGCGCCGGCGCGGGACTGGTGATTGCCACTCCTGGGCGGCTGCAGGATCTTATGTCCCGCAAGCTCGCCGATCTGCGTCACCTGAAAATACTTGTACTCGACGAAGCCGACCGTATGCTCGACATGGGCTTCCTACCTGCAATCCAGCGCATTTTGGCAGTTCTGCCCGCGAAGCGCCAGACTCTGTGTTTTTCGGCCACTCTGGAGCAATCCGTCGCCGGCCTGGTGCACGATTACATGCGCCAACCCGTACGCGTGGCCTTGGGTTCCGTCCTCAAGCCCGCGGAGAGTGTGCATCTGAAAGCCTACGAGGTGCGTCCGGGCGAGAAGCTGGATGTGCTCCGGGAATTGCTCTATGCCGAAAAGGGGCAGACGTTGGTGTTTACGCGCACCAAGCGGGGAGCCCAGCGGCTGGCTCAGGAACTCGTTCGCGACGGTTTCACCGCCGCAATGATTCATGGCGATCGCACTCAGGCCCAGCGCAATGGAGCCTTGAACGGATTCCAGGAAGGCTGTTTCCAGGTGCTGGTAGCCACTGACATCGCCTCGCGCGGCTTGCACGTGGACGACGTAGCTCACGTGGTCAACTATGACCTGCCGAAAATGGCTGAGGACTTCATCCACCGGGTCGGACGCACCGGCCGGGCCGGATTACAAGGCCGCGCAACCACGCTAGTCGCAGGTGCAGAAGTCTTGGAACTCAGGAGTATCGAGCGCAAGTTGCAGTTGCGGATCGAGCGCACACAGTTGGACAAGTCAGGCCCGGTCCGAGCCAGGCGTGTGGTTGAAAACACCCTGGCCTCGCGGACATTGACCGCGTTGCCGGGCGAAGTTTTTGTCTAAGCGATAAAGACAGATTGGCGGGGCGCGGTATATCCGCCGCGCCCGTTCCCCAGTAGTTAACCGCTAAGCATCAGCAGGGCAGGGAAGTCACGGTAGGACGCGTATGTGAAGCGCGTTCCATCGCTCGACGGCCTGCGGGCGATTTCCATTGTCTTCGTCGTCCTCAGCCACATGTCCAAAAGCGGACATGCTCCTCGCATCTTCTATTACTTCGCTGCCACGGGCGTGAGCATATTTTTCGTCATTTCAGGTTACTTGATCACCAGCATTCTGCTGCGCGAGCGGGAGCAGACGGAGACGATTGATCTTCGAAAGTTTTATATCCGGCGTGCATACCGTATCTTCCCTGCTGCACTGGTCTTCATGGCGCTGGCCATCGCAGTATTCTGGCCGCAATTTCGCTGGTATCACATCGCCGCCGGACTGCTGTACATGGCGAATTACGATCTGACCCGGCCCTGGGTTTTTGGGTACTTGTGGTCGCTCAGCCTCGAAGAGCAGTTCTACTTCCTGTGGCCGGGGGTCTTGAAACGTTGGTATCGGCATCGCATCGCCATTGTGGTCGGAGTGCTGCTCGTGGCTCCGCTGTGGAAGGCGGTGATGCTCTACTTCAAAGTCGGCTGGGGAGCGTAGGCATTTCCCGCACTGGCGGACAACCTCGCGATCGGCTGCCTGCTTGCTGTATTTGCTCCACGGCTCCCTGAGGTCAAGCCCTTGTGGGCGCTCGCCATGGCCGTGGCCGCGATCTGAGAATGCTGCAGCGCACGTTCGTGTTGCTCATTGTGCTGAACAATTTTCTATGTGTCACTTGCTGCGTGCTGCTGCATGTAGTGCAGACGCCCTATCGATTGCTCAACTGGGGCCCGGTGGTTTGGCTGGGGCAAATCAGCTACAGTCTCTATCTGTGGCAGGAGCCTTTTTGTGCGGATCGCCACATGCGTTCCGGTTATCTGGTGTTCGCGGCCATCGCTTGCGCCTGCCTTTCTTACTACTTGATTGAACGGCCAATGCTGAGAGTTCGCGAGAGACGCAGCAGTCGGCCGGTAAACGAAACCGGGGAGTCTGGTCTCGCAGCTTCGGCCACCGCTGCCTGAATCGGGCGTCGACGTTCACGTGTCCTCGGGGTTTGGCGCACAACCAACGCCTGCTTTAACATCGATTCTCAATGGCATCACCTCTGCGGCGGAGCTTCCAGAATCCCGTCTTTCTACTGGCTCTGGTCTCTGCGCTGCTCGCGTTCTGCATCCAGTCTGGCGAACCGGGTTCGGCCGATACCATGCATCGGCTGCAAACTGCGCATTCTTTCTGGACTTCGGAGCCGGCAGTTTTCCCCAGCGAATATCCGGAATTCGGCGTGCACGGACGCGGCGGCAGGCTCTACGACTGGTATGGACTCGGCCAGCCGCTGCTTCTGCTGCCGGCGGATGTTGCCGGCGCTTATCTCGAAAAGCTGCCGATCTTCGCCGACTACAACGGAGCCGATCCCACCGTCAGAAATATTTTCGTGACTTACGCCATCAACATTCTGATCAGCGTACTCACCGCTCTGGTATGTTTCCGCCTGCTCAAGCGGCTAGAGTTCAATGTGGCGCAGTCGGTCGCCGGAGTCCTCGCTCTGCTGTTCTGCACTACCCATCTGCACTACACGCAGAACATGATGGAGAACAACTACATCATGATGCTGACGCTCACTGGATTCGTCTTTCAGTACGACTGGCTGCGCACCGGACGAGATCGAGCGCTGGTGCTCGGCTCGGCGGCTTTGGGGTTGAATCTGTTGACTCGGCTCACCACGGGCCTCGACTTGATTGCAGCCGGAATATTTCTCCTGCTGGTTCTGTGGTTCGAACGGGCGAAAGCACAGGACCTCCGGCGCCGGTTCACCACCTATGCAAGAACCGCCTTGCCTATCTATCTATTTTTTCTGCTTGTCGATCGCATGTACGAGTTCTACCGCTTCGGCACCTGGACCGACACTTACGTCCATTTCTTTACCCTGGAGCATCGCTTGCATGACCCATCTTTGCCAGCGAAATATCCTTGGGAGACGCCCTTCCACGTTGGCTTCCTGGGCCCGCTAATCACGCCAGAGAAATCTATTTTCCTGTTTGATCCGCTGATCGTCTTGACAATTCTAGTGGTGGCCTGCGGATGGAAACGCTTTAGCCCACAGGTGAAAGCGTACATCATTGCAGCGTTCGTCCTGCTGCTTGCCTATATCTGGCTCTATGCCCGCTACACCGTGTGGAGCGGAGACTTTGCCTGGGGAGACCGCTACGTCTCAACCGCTGCCGAAGCGCTGGCGTTCGTTTCCGTGCCGCTGCTGCTCAAGTTCCGAAAGGAGCTAGGCAGATTCGTGTGGGCAGCAGGAGTATTTCTCATCGCCGCTAGCCTCGTCATCCAACTTGCATCGCTGACCTTCTGGCTTCCGCTGGAAATCTATCAGCTGGATGATTTCGGCCATCCCGCATTCTTGATCTGGTTGCGTTTCAAAAACATCATCGCATTCGCCTTCGGCAAAATGAATGCCTGGGGCCTCAACACCGACGCAATGACCTACGACCCGTGGGACTACCAGCACATCACCACCTGGAATTTTCTGCCCTTCGTGTTGCGACGGGCTGGCACGGCGCCGAGATGGGCAGTGGACCTCACTTTCGCCGTTTGGTATGCCGCGATTGCCGCATTGCTCGTGACCCTCCTCAGATTGAGAACCGCGCTGCGCGCGACCGGAGAGCTGGTACCGCGCAAGCCTCGGCCTCCCAAGGCCACAAATAGGCCTCTCCTTTAGAATGGCTTGGTGGCCGAAAACGTGCAGATTGGGATTTTCGGGGAGTACGATCCCAGCTCACGCACTCTCCCTTCGATTGCAAAATCCGTTCAACATGCCGCCGGCGAACTGAGACTTGCTGTCCAAGCGCAGTGGCTACCCACTGAGTCGCTGCTTGATTCAGAACTGGAAGAGCAGCTGGAGGCTTTCGACGGGTTATGGGCTGCGCCCGGAAGTCCGTACAAGAGTTTTGACGGCATGCTGCGCGGCATTGAATTCGCCCGCCGCCGTGACTGGCCCTTTCTGGCGACCTGCGGTGGATTCCAATACACGCTGATCGAGTGTGCTCGCAACGTGCTAGGCATCAGTGATGCAGACTCCGCCGAAAACAATTTTGGCTCGAAGAATATTGTGATTTACCCCGTAACCTGCGCGGTTCCAGGCCGCGCGTCGGGCGCGCCAAAGCTCTCTGGCAAGATTCCGGAGATTCGCCTTCGTCCAGGTTCCTATCTGCACTCGTTTTACAAGAAGGATGTTGTCAGCGAGGAGTTCTTTTGCAATTTTGAAGTGAATCCGGAGTTCGAATGGGCTGTCATCGAAGCCGGATTTCCCATCGTCGCCCGCGGAGCCCACGGCGAAGTTCGCGCTATCGAATCCCCGGCTCACCGATTCTTCATCGCGACCCTGTTTCAGCCGCAGCTTTCGTCGAAGCCGGGCAAAGCACATCCCATCATCGTGGAGTTTCTACGCGCCGCGGCAAAATGGAAGGTGCAAAAACTCGAAGACAGCGTGTTGGAATGAAGCAAACAATTCACCACGGAGACACGGAGAAATGTTTTATACCGGAATCAGCTCAAACGCCGGATAACCCGCTGCAATCTCTGCGAAGGCCGACAGCGGCGCGTCGGGCCGCACAGGAAAGAATCTCTGGACTGCCGCGCTGTAGCGCATCAAATACGATTTCAAAATCTCCGGCTTCTCGGAATCCGCAAGCGCCCGCAGCTTGTAGCGCCGGCGCCGGCTTCTTTTCTTTAACGTGATTTCCCCCGAGACTTCCGCATTTTGCACCCACTGCGTCCGGCCGCGAGGCGCGACCAGAAAATGCTTGCCATTCATCTCGTGCAGATTCACCGGAGTCGAATAGATCCTCCCCGATTTCCTGCCTCTGACTTCGAGCAGGAAGTTGTAGGAGGGGCTGAGGCCAAGGCCCACCAAAAATCCAAAAGCCCGGTTAAAGAATCGTTCCACTGGAGTCGCAGTCCGGAATTCGCGCTCATTCGCCATGAATCTATTCTATTCGGCTGGGAGATGGCTGTTCCGGCCTTTGCTAGGCACAGCTCTTCTAAACCAGAATGTGCCAGGAGCGGAATCTCCTCATTCCAGTTCCGGGCCAATGGCACGATAGCCGGATTGAAAGTAAAGCAGTGGCTTTCCCGTACGCACCACCACGTCCTCAACTTCTGCAATGAAGATGGTGTGATCGCCGGCATCCTGCGCGCTTTGCAGGCGGCATTCGAGATAGGCCAGCGCCCCGTGCAACACCGGAGTGCCGTGGGCGGTGCGGTCAAATATGGCTCCCGCTTCCGGTTCGGCGAGTGCCGGGTCACGGTCAGGACGCGCGTAGTGCTTTGAAATTGCGCGCTGCTGCTCCGAAAGCACGTTGATCCCAAATCGCTTTCGCGCCTGCAGATGGGAGTGAGTCCGCGCCTGATGGTCCACGCAGATTAGCACCAGCAATGGGTTGAGAGAGACGGATGTGAAGGCATTCGCCGTCATGCCCTGCACCGCGCCATCGTAGTCCACGGTGATGACGGTCACGCCGGTGGCGAAGCATCCCATGGCGCGGCGAAATTGTTCCTGATCGGAGGTCACGAGGCCAGCGCTCATAAAGCCTGCCCAAAGTTTTACCACGAGTGCCGCATTTCCGCCGCCGCAAACATTCCCGCTGGTAAGGAGGTTCCGTTATCATTCTGTTTAGTTCGCCTGGAGAGACTGCCGGTGCTGATCGAAGACGCAAATTTGGCGGGTTTTGTGTCGCGGTCGGCCCGAGACAAAAGCCTGCAAGCTCCGCTTACCCGCGAAGCCGCCTGCGGCTGGATACGTGCCAGCGACGAAGAACTACCGGAACTCCTCGCTGCCGCCCGGGAAGCCCGCGACCACTTCAAGCTCGGCGTGATCACCTACTCGCGAAAGGTGTTCATACCTCTGACCAACCTCTGCCGCGATTATTGCGGATATTGCACCTTCCGCCGCGATCCCGGACAACCCGGCGCGCACACTATGACCCCGGACGAAGTCTTGGCCGTAGCGCGTGCGGGTGAAAAACTCGGCTGCACCGAGGCCCTATTCTCTCTTGGGGACAAACCGGAGCTGATCTTTCCGGAAATGCGTGAGACTCTCCGCAAATTGGGTTTCCGTTCGACGCTGCACTATCTTGAAGCAATGTGCGAGCTGATCCTTCGTGATACCAGTTTGCTCCCGCATCCCAATCCCGGCCTGATGAGCGCCGAATGGGTTTCTCGGCTGGCGACAGTTTCTCCCAGCATGGGCTTGATGCTAGAAACAACCAATGATTCGCTGCTCGCTCGCGGCTCAGCTCACGACAATGCTCCTGACAAGGTCCCAGCCAGGCGTTTGCGAACCATTGAAGAGGCAGGGAAGCACGGTGTTCCGTTCACTACTGGAATCCTGATCGGTATAGGCGAGTCGCCGGACGACCGGATTGCGGCCTTGCTGGCAATCCGTGACCTCTATCAGCGTTACGGACATATTCAGGAGGTCATCATCCAAAACTTCCGGGTGAAGCCCGAAATCCCTATGCGCAACTGGCCTGAACCATCGCGAGGCGAGATGCTGCGTACCATCGCGGTCGCGCGGCTGCTGATGCCGGAAGTCAACATCCAGGCTCCGCCAAACCTTTCTGATCCGGATTACGAAAATCTTCTGGACGCCGGCATCAACGACTGGGGCGGAGTTTCTCCGTTGACCCCGGATTTTATCAATCCCGAACGCCCCTGGCCGCATCTCGATCAGCTCAAATTGCGCACCCAATCCAAAGGGTTCGAGTTGCGACAACGTCTGCCGGTTTATCCAGAATTCCTTGGACGGGCGAAGGGCAAGTCCGCTTTGTTGGACTTGAAGCTAAATGCAGCCGTGGGCCGCGAAGGCTACGCCCGGAGCGCTGCATGATCGTCGTACTTACCGGCGGCTCCGGCGGCGCAAAGTTTGTGGACGGACTCCGCCGCGTAGTCCCACCCGAAGACCTCACCATCATCGTCAATACTGGAGACGATCAGGATTGGTGGGGACTGCACGTCTCCCCCGACCTCGATTCCATCACTTATGTGCTGGCGGGAATGCTGAGCGGCGAACGTGGCTGGGGCGTCCGCGGCGACACCTTCTATTGCCTGCAAGCGATGAAGGAACTCGGCGAGCCAATCTGGTTCAGCGTCGGAGATCGTGACCTGGCGACCCATGTGTTCCGTACCAAATTGCTCTCTTCCGGACGCACACTTACTGAAGCCACACAAATCATCGCCCAGCGTCTGAACCTGACCTCGCGCATTCTGCCCATGAGCAACATGCGCGTGGAAACCAGAATTGACACGCCTTCGGGAGAGTTCAGTTTCGAAGAATATTTCGTGCAGCGCTGGTATCAGGACCCAGTGAACGCGGTGCATTTCGCCGGAGCCCAGGAGTCTAAACCTGCGCCCGGAGTGCTGGAAGCCATTGCCTGCGCGCAGGCAGTCCTGCTGGCGCCCAGCAATCCGATCACCAGTATCGGGCCTATTCTTGCCGTTCCCGGCATTCGCGATGCCCTCGTCAGCACCTCAGCTCCGGTTGTCGCGGTGAGCCCGATCATCGGCTCCACTGCCGTTTCCGGCCCGGCGGCAAACTTGATGGCCGCCCAACGGCTCGAGGTCTCGATTGCAGGCGTAGCTCACGCCTACCGTGGCTTCCTTGACGTTCTGATCGCGCATGATTCCGATGCCGAGGCTGCACAAGCGTTGTGTACCGCCGCTCTTCAAGTTCGCTGTACCAATATCTTGATGCGCACCGTCGAAGACAAAGCGCGGATTGCGCGCACCGCTCTGGACCTGGCTTCTCCTCAAGCCGCAAGCTTTACCGTGGAGGCGGAATGATTCTCGTTCCGGTAAAAAATCTGTCGAATGCCAAACAGCGACTGGGGCTTGCGCTGGAACAGTCCGCGCGAACCGAACTCGCGCAGGCCATGCTGGCGGACGTTCTCGATGCGCTCGCCACATCCGCCGCCGACGAAGCTTCCCTAGTCACCAGCGACCGCTTTGCGGTCGAACTTGCGAACCATTACCAGTTCGCGGTCATCCCTGACGATTCCAACCTCAGCGAAACCAGCGCCATTGAGATGGCCACTCGCGCCTGCGAAGCTCGCGGAATTCAAACCACCTTGGTGATTCCGGCTGATATTCCCCTGATTGAAGCCGCCGACATCCGCACCATTTATGAGAGCGCACCCGAGAACGGCACTGTACTGGTTCCCTCCGCCGACCAGCGCGGGACTAATGCGGCCCTGCGCCGTCCGTCAGCGCTGTTTCCGCTATGCTTCGGTAATGAGAGTTTCATGCCGCATCTGGTTGCCGCGATTGCAACTCATGCGACTTGTGTTGTGCTCTCGCTTCCGCGGATTGCTCTCGACATCGATACTCCTGAGGATTTGCAGAAACTAGTAAATGCGAGCGGCGATAAGCAGTCACAGACCCTCGCGCGCAAGTTTGGATTTGCTGCACCTGCGGTACCGGCCCGATGACTACGAGCCAGATTCGCCTGATCCCGGTCCCTTTTGCCGAGGAAGTCACGCCTGGCGACGACCTGGCAGAGAAACTTGGGGCGGCCCTACAGCATCAGAACATATCGTTGCAGGCGGGCGATATCGTCGTGATCAAACACAAAATCGTTTCCAAAGCCGAAGGACAAGTTGTCCAGCTCATCGGCGTCAAGCCATCGCGTGCGGCGAAAGCCTGGGCGCAGAAGTGCGGCACCGACGCCCGCCTAGTCGAACTGGCGCTTCGCGAGGGCCGCCGGATCGTGCGCAAAAAAATGCTGTTCAAGAAAAAGGGTGTGCTGATAACCGAGACTCGCCATGGCCTGGTCTGCGCCAACAGCGGTGTGGATGCCTCAAATGTGGACGGCGGCAACCGCGCGGTGCTTCTGCCCAAGAACCCTGACCGCTCCGCTACCCGCCTGCGCTTGCAAATTAAAAAGATGCTGGGCGTTTCAGTCGCAGTAATCATGTCCGATTCTTTCGGCCGGCCCTGGCGCGAAGGCCTCACTGAGGTTGCCATCGGGGTCGCGGGAATGAAGCCCCTGCTGGACTACCGAGGGAAGCGCGATCCTCACGGATACCGGCTTCGTGCCAGCTACGAAGCGGTCGCCGACGAACTCGCTTGCGCTGCAGGCCTGGTCTGCGGCAAGCTTAATCGCACGCCGGTTTGCGTCGTGCGCGGATTTGGGTATCAACGTGGCCGGGGAAGTGCGCGCGAGTTGATTCGCGCGACAGAAAACGATTTGTTCCGGTGAGCCTTTAGGAAAGAGAGTAGTTATGCGGACCTGCACGCAGAAGGAACTGGAAAACTTTCCGCAACTAGACTGGTCGGATATTGCTCCGCTCATGCAAGAGACCGTGCGCAGCGCCATCGAACGCGTACTCGAAATGCAAAACGGCGCCATTCTCAGTCGCGATGAATGCCTGCTTCTGGCCAACTCCGAAGGCGACGACCTGCTCGGCCTGTTGGTCGCTGCCGACCTATTGCGGTGTGAACTGGCCGGCAACATCGTTACTTACGTGGTCAACCGCAACATCAATTTCACCAACATCTGTTTTGTCGGATGCAAATTCTGCGCCTTCAGCCGCGGCCCGCGCGAATCCGACACCTATTTCCTCGATCCGGACCAAGTCGCTAACAAAGCCATCCAGGCCTGGGATCTCGGCGCCACCGAAGTATGCATCCAAGGCGGTTTGCCTCGCGGCCTCCCTCCATTTTATTACCGCGACATTTTGCGTGCGGTAAGAGCTGCTGTTCCCGGAATGCACATCCACGCCTTCTCTCCCATGGAAATTGTTTATGGCGTCGAACTCACTGGCATGACACTGCGCGATTACTTGAGCATGTTGCGCGATAACGGCCTGGGGACTCTGCCCGGCACCGCCGCCGAAATTCTGGACGACGAAGTCCGCCATGTCCTCTCGCGCAACAAGCTCTCAACCGCACAATGGCAGGAAGTCGTTCGCACCGCTCACGCCTGCGGCATCCGCAGCACCTCAACTTTAATGTACGGCCACGTCGAAACCCCGGCGCACTGGGTCAATCAGCTTCTTCTGCTGCGAGATATCCAAAGCGAGACCGCCGGATTCACCGAGTTTGTGCCGCTCGGATTCGTCCACCAGAACACCATTCTCTTCCATCAAGGACTATCGCGTCCCGGCGCAACTCTGGCTGAGCATTTGAAGATCCACGCCCTGGCCCGCCTTATGCTTGCCGGCTCGATTAACAATATTCAGGTTTCATGGGTAAAGCTGAACCGGCAGTTATCGCAGCTTTGCCTGCACGCCGGAGCCAATGACTACGGCGGCACGCTGATGGAAGAAAACATTTCGCGCGAGGCCGGAGCCACCGCGGGCCAGTATACCCGCCCGGAAGAATTTCAAGCATTGATCGGTGAGATCGGCCGCATCCCTGCCGAACGCAATACCACTTACTCGCGGATTCAGATCAAGACCCAATTCGAGAGCCTTCCCGCCGAACCCTTTCTTGAGCCGGAGTTCGCGTGACCATCGCGATCATCGGAGGCACCGGCCCCGAAGGTTCGGGACTGGCGCTGCGCTGGGTCCAAGCTGGCGAGACAATCATCATCGGTTCGCGTGATCCGCAACGCGCCACTGAGGCCGTAGCAAAATTGCGTGAGAAGGTTTATGGAGCATCGAGCATCTCCGGCCGCGATGCGAAAATTTCCGGCGCCGAAAACCAGGCCGCTTGCGAGGCGGCAGACATCGTCGTTCTTACCATCCCCTTCGAAGTGCAGGCGGAAATGCTGAAGCACATCAAGCCGGCGCTGCGCCCCGGCCAAATCCTGGTTGACGCCACCGTCCCACTGGCTGCCAGCCTGGGCGGTCGGCCCACGCGTACCCTCGGCGTCTGGCAAGGCTCAGCGGCGCAGCAGGCTGCGGAACTCGCGCCAGACGGCGTTCCCGTGGTGGCGGCATTCCACAACGTATCAGCCGAACTTTTGCACCAGCAGGGCCCGGTGGATTGCGACGTGATCGTGTGCAGCGATGACAAACCAGCCGCGCAGCGCATCCGCAGCCTCGCCCGCAAAATCCCCGGCGTGCGCACGGTCGATGGCGGTAAGCTGGAGAACGCCCGCATCGTTGAGCAGATCACGGCCCTGCTCATCGGCTTGAACATCCGCTCTAAGGGTCACTCCGGTTTGCGCATCACCGGCCTGCCGCCGGAAGCGTACGATATCTGATCGCTGGTTTCTGACCACTGGCAACCGACCACTGGTCACTTCCTCTATGGCCGAAGCGGTCATTGAATTCCGCGACGTCTCCTACCATCTGCCCGATGGGCGCGCAATCCTGCGCAACCTGAATCTGGACGTCCATCGCGGCGAAATCCTCGTGCTTCTCGGTCGCAGCGGGTCGGGGAAAACCACCGCGCTTAAACTGGTGAACCGCCTTCTAGAAACACGAAGCGGCGATTTGCGCGTTGAGGACCGGCCCTCGCGGCAGTGGGATGTCATCCAACTGCGTCGGCACATCGGATACGCCATCCAGGAAGTCGGACTTTTCCCCCACTTCACCGTCGAACGCAACATCGGCCTGGTGCCCGCAATCGAAAGCTGGCCTAAAGAAAAAATCGCACAACGCGTCGAAGAGTTGATCAAACTCGTCGGCTTGCACGGCGACGTTGCTTCTCGCTACCCTCATCAGCTTTCCGGAGGCCAGCGGCAGCGCGTCGGCGTGGCCCGCGCACTCGCCGCTAAACCTCCAATTCTTCTCATGGACGAGCCTTTCGGGGCGCTCGATCCGCTGACTCGCACCGATCTTCAACGCGAGTTCCTGTCGCTGCAACTGAAACTGCAGAAGACAGTCTTGTTCGTCACTCACGATCTTCGCGAGGCAATGCTGCTCGGCTCACGAATCGCTCTGCTGGAAGAGGGTAGGCTGGTCTCAGTAAGTTCGCGCGAGGAATTTCTTGCCTCGCCGGATCCTCTAGTCAAGAAATATGTAGAAGCATTCGGGACCGGCCTCGAATGCTCCGACAAGCGAGTCAGCCCATGAACTTCTGGCATTTTGTGGTGCAAAACAAGTTGGAAATCGCCGATCTTGCGCTTGAGCACTTGTGGATGGTTGCCATCTCCACTCTGCTAGCGGTCGCAGTGGGGATCCCACTTGGCATCTTAATCACTCGCAGGCCTGGGCTTCGCAAGTCGGTGATCGCCGCCGCGAACATTGTTCAGACCATCCCCAGCCTAGCTTTGTTCGGATTCCTGCTACCCGCGCCCTGGATCGGCGACCGTGCCGGGCGCTTGGCTGTTCTCGCCCTCATGCTGTACGCGCTTCTCCCGCTGATCCGCAATACTTACGCAGGCATCAAAGGCGTGGACCACGCGGTGATAGAGGCCGCGCGCGGCATGGGCCTGACCGACTGGCAGCTTTTGTACAAAGTCGAGCTTCCCCTGGCCGCCAGCGTCATTCTCGCCGGAGTTCGCCTAGCGATCGTGATTTCCATCGGCCTCGCCACCATCGCTGCCGCAATCGGCGCAGGCGGCTTGGGGGAACTGATCTTCCGCGGCCTGGCCATGGTAAACAACAATGTGATTCTCGCCGGGGCCATCCCCGCCGCGCTGATGGCATTGTTCGCCGACACCCTGCTGGGCTGGCTGGAAAAACGCCTTTCGCCGCCGCGGCCAGCATAAGACAATGATCATGCTGGCTCGCCATCTTCGTCGAAGTATCCAACGAACAAATTTGATGTCATCCCGAGTCGCCGAGCCTGCGCGGCGTACGCGGAACCTGCTGCTAGCGGGGGTGAGCAGGCTCGGCACTCTTGGAGGCGTTTTCGAAGTTAAGTGCTCTCGCTTAGCTGTGACTTTCGCAATTCTTGCTCTACTTCCAGCCTGCTCTTCCTGCTCCGATCACCCCCGCATTGTCGTCGGATGCAAGAACTTCACCGAGCAAATCATCCTCGGAGAACTTATCGCCCAGCAAATCGAAAACAAAACTCGTCTTCCGGTCGAGCGCCGCTTCTATCTCGGCGGAACCTACATCGCCCACCAGAGCATTCTCGCCGGGCGTATTGAAATTTATCCGGAATACACTGGGACCGCCCTGACTGCGGTCCTCAAACAGCCACCCGGCTCAGATCGCAAAGCGGTGTTCGATCGTGTCAAGTCCGAATACGAAAAGCAATTCCACCTGACGCTCGGCCCGCCGCTCGGCTTCAACGACACCTTCGCCATCGAGGTCCGAGGCGAGGACGCCCGCCGCCTGCACTTGCAATCGCTCTCTCAGGCCGCCGCATACACGCCGCAGTGGCGCGCCGGCTTCGGCTACGAGTTCATGGAGCGTCCCGATGGTTACAAGGGCCTGGTCGCAACCTACGCCCTGCGTTTCGCCGCCCCGCCGCGGATAATGGACCTCGGCCTCCTCACCCGCGCTCTCAAAGACCATCAGGTTGACCTGATCGCCGGCAACATGACTGACGGCCTGATCCCCGCCCTCGATCTGTTCGTGCTTGACGACGACAAACACTACTTTCCGCCGTATGAGGCCGTCGCGGTAATTCGCGAGCAGACGCTGGCGGAACATCCCGAAGTGAGGCAAGCGCTGGATGAACTTGCGGGAAGAATCTCCGACGCCGAAATGCGCGAGCTCAACTACGCGGTCGATGGCGAGAAGAGGGATGTGAAGGAAGTAGTGACGGAGTTTTTACGTAGCAAGCATTTCTAACTCTCTGGTTTCCCATCAAACCCGGGAGCCCGTGCCGTGTCTTCTTTTTTTTGGACAGACAGGTGGGGTTTCTTTGTTGGGACCGACGACTTAGCAGTTCCATCTTCATCTACCTTCGTGCGTTGACCTGACTCCATGAGCATGTTGCACTGAGCGTGCTGTTGCAGACGACTTTCTCGTCGAGCTTCCAACAGATAAATCCTGACGGCTGCGAGCAATCGCGGCGGAGTAGATTGCAGCATATTTTGAGGAGAAAATTATGAAGACGAGAATCCTATTGAGCGCCGCAGCGGTTCTGCTGCTTGCGTTGGCCTTGATCTCATGTTCCGACGACCGCCGGTCCCCGTCCGTGGTGTATTCCCCACTGCCCCTAAGTTTCTAATTGCAGTGGATGGCAGCGGCGCCGGCACCAACGTCAACGTGTTCCCGGTCAACGCCACTACCGGAGTTCTGGGCGCGGCGGTGAGCGGTTCGCCGTTTGATTTGGGTCTGACCGCCGGCATGACCCTGGCCGTCCATCCCAATGGGCACTTTGTTTACGCCGCAGACCCAAATAACGGCTCCATCCACATGTGGAACGTGAATGAGACGACCGGCAATCCAGTGCAAACTGCGGCGCCAGTGATCAACGAGTCCGGAATTTTTTACCAACCCTGTTGCGGTCCCGGGGACGCTGCCACCCACGTGATCACCATTACGCCCAAGGGAGCTTCCTCTACAGCTCCAGCAATGACCTACTGTCGGAGCTTACAAGATCAACGCCGATGGCTCACTTGCGCACATCGCCGACCTCAACCTCGGGGCCTGTGTCACCGGAGCCATCACCGGCAATGACGGTTTCGTATGGGTTACCGACACCTGCGGCAGCAGCGGGCCGTGGAACGTTTGGACGCTCAAGATAGGCGCCACAGGCGCTTTGACGAATGCCAGCAGCGTAGGCCCAACCGGCGTTGATAGCTGGCTCTGGTCCATTCAGGTGAACCCGGCGGCGAACTTCGTCTACGTTGGGGACGAGGGCGGTGGCGCCCAGCTTTACAGCTTCTCGCTCACCGCTGCCACTGGCGCACTCACCCAGTTGGGGCCGCAGATTGTCGAAACCAACAGTTCCGACGTCCGCGACATTGCACATTCGCCCGATGGCAAGTTTTTCTACACCCCCGACGATGACGAGGAAGTGCACGCTTTTTCCGCTACCACTGGACTGATCACGGAGCTCTCTGCCTATCCGTACTCCTCCGGTGGCAAGGGCCAGATTGTCGCAGATCTCACCGGAAAGTTCGTGTACATGGGAGACCAAGAGAATACAGGACAGGTGATCGGCTATACGCGAGACATGACCACCGGCGCCCTGACCTTGATCGGCGGCACCACGACTGCCAACGCCAAAGCACTAGCCGTTGCAATCGTTCGCTGATGTTGTAATTCGCCAGGCCCCGCTTCGGCGGGGTCTTTTTCTTTGGTACGATTGCATCGCGGGCAGTCTATTTTTCGCGTTCGAAGAGTTGGTCTTTCATTCTTCTACAGGGACCCACCGGGGGAGATGTCAAAGGCGTCATCTCGAAACCCGCGAGACATGGGGCACCGTGCCCGAATTGACGATGGATCGAGAAGTGAACCCCTATGCCGAGGCGCGCGTGGCGCTCTTAAACGCCTTTTGGATTAGCGTGTACCGCGCGGCCCCGATGATTCCCGAGTCGTCATTCACCACGATCTTTACTGGAATATCGGCGAGCAGAGAGCGCATGCGACCTTTGTCGAGAAATGAGTTCATGAAAGCCGGGTGCTGCATCCGGGGAACGATTTTGGCTGCGATGCTTCCGCCGATGAAGACGCCGCCAGTGGCGAGGAAATTCAAAGCACAGTTTCCGGTCTCCGATCCATAGACGCCGACGAAAATGTTTAATGACTGGTCACAAATCGCCGCCTTGTTTTCAAGAGCGAGTTGCGAGATCAGTGCCGGGGGATCGGGCGCTTCATTCATTTGTTTCTGCAACCACGCAGGTTCTTCGGCCTTTCCGGCGTCGCGAAGGAAATCGTAGATGTTCTTGATGCCGGGGCCGGAAAGGATTCTCTCGCAACTCACGTGGTCATACTTTTTGCGCAGATACTGTGCAAGTTCCCCTTCAAGATCGTTCTTAGGCGCAAAGTCGGCATGACCCCCTTCGCAAGGGAAAGGATGGTGCCGGAATCCATCCCAATAGAGGCCCGCTACTCCCAGGCCGGTGCGCGCCGAGATTACGACGCGGTTGCCTTCGGCGTCCTCGACTCCTTCGCTCAAGGTAACGAGGTCCTTGGATTCGAGCGCGTCGATTCCGTAGGCATAGGCTTCAAGGTCGTTGATCAGACCAACCGTGCCAAGTTTGAGTTGAGACGCCAGCTCGCGCGAATCAATCGTCCAGGGGAGGTTGGAAATTTTGCTTCGTCCCGCCCGCACCGGACCGGCCACGCCGAAGCAGGCACTGTGAACTGGAACGCCTTCTGTCTTCACGAATGTGTTGATGATTTCCTGCAAGCCGCCGTGTTCCGGGCTCTTGTAGGTCCTCTCGACCACCAGTTCCAGCTTGTTGCCTTCGGTTTGAAAGGCGGCCAGCCGGGTGCGGGTTGCTCCGATATCGCCTGCGAGAATCATTCGATTGTCCTCCACTCCCGCTCATCGCGCCGCAGCAGTTCGTCAGCTTCTTTGGGGCCCCAGGTTCCGGCGGCATAGTTGGGGAACCTGCGCGGTGGAAGCGCCTTCCACACGTCCAGCACCGGGTCCACTGCGTTCCAGCCGGCTTCAACCATGTCTGCGCGCTGGAACAGCGTGGCATCTCCGATCATGCAATCGTAGAGGAGGACTTCGTAGCCGGTGTATGCGTCCGCGCCAAAATACTTGGAGTATTCAAAGCTCATATCGACCGATCCCACGCGCAGAACAGGGCCAGGAATTTTCGCGCCGAAGCTGAGCGAGATTCCCTCCACCGGCTGAATCTGGATCACCAGTTGATTGGAATGCTTATGTACCGGAGCGTTGCGGAAGAGCACGAATGGGGTCTTCTTGAACTGAATCGTGATCTCGGTATGCCGCTTCGCGAGGCGTTTCCCTGTCCTCAAGTAAAACGGCACCCCTACCCATCGCCAATTATCGATGTTCAACTTGAGCGCGACAAAAGTTTCCGTCCGCGATTCCGGAGAGACTCCCGCCTCCGCGCGGTAAGCGGGGACTCTCTCCTGGTTGATGAAACCTTCTGCATACTGTCCGCGCACGCTGTATTGGAGGACATCTTCCGAGGCCAGCGGCTGCATGGCATTCAGGACCTTAGCCTGCTCGCTACGCACGGCATCCGCATGAAAGGAAACAGGCGATTCCATCGCGATCAGGCTTAGTAGTTGCATTACATGGTTGGGAACCATATCGCGCAGAGTGCCCGCGGTGTCGAAGTATCCGCCACGCTGTTCCACGCCTACAGTTTCTGCATTGGTGATTTGCACGTGGTCAATATAGCGGCGGTTCCAGATCGGCTCAAAGATCGCGTTGTCAAAACGAAAGACCAAGATATTCTGCACTGTCTCTTTTCCGAGGTAGTGATCGATGCGATAGATCTGATTTTCCGCGAGGACTGCTTCGATTTGGCGGTTCAAGGCGCGAGCAGAATCGTAGTCGTTGCCAAACGGTTTCTCAATAATCACTCGCCGCCAGCGGCCATTCTCCTGACGGGAGAGCCCGATCTCACCCAACTTCTCGACGATGGACGCAAAGAATTTGGGCGAAGTCGCGAGATAGAAGAGATAGTTGCGCTCAGTATTGTGCTGTTGATCAATCTGGCCGAGCCGAGCGCCAACCGTGGAGTACGTTGCAGGATCGCCAAAATCGCCGCATTGATAGTAGAGCCGCTGTTGAAACCAGTCCCAGGCCGCAGAGCCGCGGTCCTCGGCCGGAAGGAACGAAGTGACTTGGCTGCGAAATTGTTCCTCGCCCAGTGGGTCAACCGCAACTCCCAGAATCGCGAAGTGTTTTGGAAGCAGCGAAGCCTTCCCCAGATTGAAGAGCGCTGGAACGAGCTTTCTCTTGGTGAGATCACCCGACGCGCCAAAGAGCACCATGGCACAGGGGCCGGCCGCTTGGTCGAAATGTGGTGTTTGCTGTTCCTGATTAGCCGTTACCGCAGTTGCCATTAACCGCCTCGGAGTGTCGCAGTGGCATATTCTACTCGCGCTGATGATCATCAACCAGCGACCGCCTCACATCACTCACATCAGCCAAAGCGCATCCACATCCACAATCACATTTGTCCGCGGGATATTCTCTTTCGCCGCCTGCGCCAGCATCGCCCTTAGCAGCGTATTCAGCTTCTGCCGGCTCGGCGACTTCAAGATAAAGTGATAGCGGTAATCGCGTTTCAATCGCTCAATTGGCGACGCCGCCGGGCCCAGCACCCGCACTCCTTCGTGGCGCGTTTTCTCAAACCACCGGCCGAGCGTTCCCGACCATTTGAGCGCGTTATCAAGCTGGTTGCTGCGAATCAACACGTTGGCCAAAGAACTGTACGGCGGATAGTGCATCCAACTGCGGAAGCGGAGTTCTTTTTCGTAGAATCCTGCGAAATCATGTTGTGCTGCATATTGCACTGCATAGTGTTCGGGAAAATAGGTTTGCAGCACAACGTTTCCCGGCACTTCTCCGCGACCCGCGCGTCCCGCGACCTGAGTCAGCAACTGAAATGTCCGCTCAGCGGCGCGGAAGTCTGGCATGCCTAGAGCCAGGTCTGCGCCCACCACGCCTACCAGCGTCACTCCGTGAATGTCGTGGCCTTTGGCAATCATCTGGGTGCCGACCAGCAGATCCAGTTCACCGGCGTCCAGTGCGTTCAGCGCGCGCTCAAAATCGGCATGGCTGCGCACGGTGTCGCGATCCAGTCGAGCAATCCGTGCCTGCGGAAAAAGTCCATGCAACAGCTCTTCCAATTTTTCGGAACCCGTGCCAAGAAAAAAGACGTACTCACTCCCGCAAGCGCTACACGTCTTCGGCACCGGAGCCATGAAACCGCAGTAGTGGCATTCCATGCGGCGCTTGATCTTGTGCAGCGTGAGCGCGATGGCACAGTTTTGGCACTCCAGTTTTTTGCCACAGCTCCGGCACAAAACCACCGGAGAATATCCGCGGCGGTTCAGCAGCACCATGGCTTGCTCTTTCCGCTCCAGCCGCAGCCCGATCTCCTCGATCAGCTTGCGCGAGATTACCGGCTCCTTTCCCGTCTCCTGAAATTCCTGCCGCATATCCACCAGTTCAACTTCCGGCAGCGGACGTTTCTCCACGCGGTCGGGCATCTCCACCAGCGCATAGCGGCCTTTTTTCGCATTGGCGTACGATTCCAGCGACGGCGTCGCCGACCCCAGCACCACCGTCGCGTCCGAGAGCTTCGCCCGCATGACCGCTACATCGCGCGCATGGTAGCGCGGAGTTTCCTCCTGCTTATAAGAAGAATCCTGTTCTTCATCCACAATCATGAGCGCGAGATTTGACACCGGCGCAAAGACTGCGGACCGTGTGCCAACCACCGCTCGCGCTTCTCGACGACGAATACGCCGCCAGTGTTCCGCCCGCTCTTTATCGGAAAGTGCGGAATGCAGGATAGCGGCTTCATCTCCGAAGGCATCGTGCACCTCGGCCGCAATCGCCGGCGTGAGGCCAATTTCCGGTACCAGCAGAATCGCGGAGCGGCCCGCGTCCAGCACCGACTTCATCGCCGCCAGATAGACGGCGGTCTTGCCCGATCCGGTTACGCCATGCAACAGAATTCCGGCAAACTTTCTATCGGCAATCGCAGACTGAATTTGATCGAGCGCCCCACGCTGCGCCGAATTGAACTGGAACTCCGGAGCAACTCCGCGCGCTCTCATGCCAGGTTTTGGCAGTGCGACCGGCTCTTCTACCAGTTCGACCAGGCCGCGCATGACTAATGCCTTCAAAGTACCTCGTGGCACTTCGAGCTCTCGCAAGGTCTCTACTGCAAGCCGCCCGGCCGCCGCAGCCAGTGTTTCGACTACCCGGCGCTGGTTCGGATTCAGCTTTCCTTCCCTATGCTTGAGCACCGCAACTTGCATGGTGCGCCTCCCCTCGGTGACATGGGAGACATCTTCCCGCACAATCCACCATTTACGCACCATGCCGTCAAGCAATGCGCGCGAAACATGCGCTGCCGCCCGCAACGTTGCTTCCCGAGCCTGGTCGCGGGACGCCAGATAATCCAGCGCCCGGAATTCCGCGTACTGGTCTTCCGGGGCGCGTTTCGATCGCGAGGGTGAGCCGGTGCTTCCTGCAAGGTGCAGCGCCGAATGTCCCTGGTCCGTAATGCGATAGACCATCGCCCGCCGGAAGTCTGCGCTGAGAGGAACCATAGAGCGGAACACTTCTCCGAGCGGGGCCAGATAGTATTCACCGATCCACTTTCCGAGGCGCAACAACTCCTCGGTCAGCGCAGGCGCATTGGCCTCGTCCAGCGTTTCGATAACGTTCTTGGCAGCGACTTTGGGCGGGAGGTCGTGCAGCTCCGTGACAATTCCCATGAGACGTTGCTGGCGGAAGGGCACCAGCACCCGTCCGCCCGCCGCAGGGTGCATTCCGTCCGGAATCCGGTAGGTGAATACCGCGTCCAGTGGCACCGGTACAGCCACGTCACAATACTCAGACATGAGGAAGAGGGTGAAAAGGAATCCTAACACTTCGTCAGGCCCACCTTAGAGGGCTAAGGGGGACCAGAAATAAGGATCTCTGCTATGGCGCAGAAGTGTAATTAGTTCCAGAAGATATCCACGGAAGGGCAAATTTGACCTAAGGTGTTTTTCGTAGGGTGCGCTAAGACTCCCGGGGGACCGCTCACCTGGGGCCAAATACAGTGATTTCGGCAGTTTTCTGAGCGGATATGATTGGCTTGGTTCGTCGCCGACTCGGACGCCCTGGGATGTAGGTCTTTTCAGCTTTCGTTTGTTGGAGTTTCGCGGTGGAAAAGTCGCCATTGCCATCCCTTTGCTTGAGCCGTTCCAGCAGCCGCCTTCGTCCTGACAATGCTCACCGACGGGTCAGTGTGGAAATTCCCGAGTCGTTTTTTTCTCACATTGGGACGACTTGGCAAACCATGTGCAAGAGTCTTCATCTCGGCGTCGAATTTTGTTTCTTTGAGGCAAAAGATCATTGTGGCGAAGTCTATCTGTCAGAGGTGGTGGTATGAACGACAAATCGTTACGCCCACGGGAGCAGCAGGTCGTAGAACTGCTCCTTCAAGGTTGCGACAACGACGAAATTTCGAAACAGCTGAACATGGCGCGACGAACGGTGAAGGCGCACTTCAACCGCTTGTTCGTGCGTTTTGGTATCGATAACGGAGTCAAACGAGTAAAGCTGGCAACACTTTTATATAGGAGGCAGCTTTGTTTACAAGAAGAGACTGGCGGGGATATCCCAATGAGCGAGAGCAACGCGTCATCGAACTCGTCGCTCAGGGACTCAAAAACAAGGAAGTCGCAAGTGAAATCGGGACCACCGAACACGTCATCAAAAACTATCTCCGCACCATCTACGACAAACTGGGGCTCTGGAACCGCGTAGAACTGGCTTTGTGGTATGAAGCCCGCCGTCATGAAGGCATGATGCTGGCCCAGAGCAATTAATCGACGGCCGCTGGGAGATGCTTCGAATCCTCTCGGCGGCCATCACTATTCTTCAAGATCGGATCCCGGCTTGGCAGGGTCATTTACATACAGCACCGGTTGCCGGTTCAAATCGATCTTGCTGTGCGTCGTGCTGCGTTTCGAACTGCCCCCCGGGAGTCTTGCCGTAGAGGCTTGATCCGGGACAGTAGTAGAGCGCGGTGTGCATGTCTACCCATACCCGCACGTCTGGGTTGCCGGTCGGGGCCGTCGGCGCTCGATGTGGGACCTGCGCCACTCCTAGCTTAACCAGAACGGATTCAAACCAGGTCAGATGGGGCGACGCAGTCGTTGGCCATGCCCAGACAACCAACACTAGCAGCGCGAGCGCGACCATCGCCGTCACGGCGTCCCTGCGTCGCATTCTCAGGCGAAGTTTCCCCTGCGCGCGCCCCCACGCCGCACGGATCGCATCATCCCAGGAGGGCGCGGCAAATGAATCCTGGGTCCAAGGCATGGTGCCTACGGATTCCTGAGTCGGTCGCGTGGGCTCAACAGCTTTCTCTGCACGCCGCCACACTGATTCCGGCAAAGTTTCCTTATTCTCGCCGCCTTTCTCGTCACGCTGGGCAACATCGTCCGGCGATTGTGGCTCGATGTTGAACGCTTCCACCTGCGATTCGCCTGTCTCCTCCTCCCGCTCCTCCAAAACTTCGTGTGCTTGCTGCATATACCAGAGCGAAGCCCACTTGCTCTGCAAGCCCTCCCACGCGGCTCCGGTCACGCGCGGCATGCTGCAGTTCCCACAGAACGCTTCATTGGCTTGGAATGGGCGTCCACACACCCGGCACTGCGCGGCGAGCGCATCAGGGGGAGGTTTTGGATCGGATGAAGAATGTGCCGGAGAATTTAGGGCCGGAGAATTTAAGGGAGTGGCCTCCGCTACGGGTTCGTCTGCAGGCTGCGCCCAACCATCGTCCGCCTCCGGACTTCCGACAGAATCTTCGGCCGCGACCAGTTCAGAAGGAGCCACCTCTGGCGAAGGTTGCGGCTTGCCGGCCAGTCTTATCCGAGAGCCTGCTCCTCGATCGAGAACCTCTGTGACGAGCGCAGCCAGCAGTTGGCCAGTGCGGACGTCACACTCGTGAAAAGCGTCTGCTTCGTTCCATCGCACTTCAGCCAGACCCACGATTTGTCCTGATTGCTGGATTGGAATCGCAAGCAAGGCCCGAACCCCCAGTTCCCGGCAGATTGCGCCGTCCAGGCTAATGTCTTTGTGCGCGTCCGCAGAGTGGAACACTTTTCCGTTTCGCAGCCGCTCGGTGGCCACCAGCGAATTCGATGCCAGCGAACCTCCGGGGACCCTCGCAGCGGCGCCAGATTCAGCGACGCAGTGGAGATAACCGTCGCTCGTGAGGCTGATGCTGACTCCGGCGGCATCGGTCATGGCTCGCAGGCGATCGGCGATCAATTTGGCCGCAGCTTCGGGTACCAAGCCTCCAGCGCGCAGCAGGGATTGCGTCTTTGTCACCTGGTTGAGGATCCACCCTGTATCCAGGCGCGAGCGTTTCGCTCGCAAGCTGTCATTGTGTTGCTGCAGAACGTAGGCTGCCGCCAGCAACTGCTGGAAGTCCGGTTCGTCCAATGCAGGCTTGCGCTTCGCTCTCTGGTCGAGAGGCGTCAAAGGCTGGTACTCCCTTGAGTGATATTGTAAAGCAGTTTCCTGCATATGACCCCTTGAAAGGCGGACCCCGAATACCGGCCCAACCCATTAGTTCACAGGCGTTTCTTCGCGAACAGCCCGCAGGGCACCAGCTTCGTGGCTTAAGTAGAAGTGGACCGCGGGCGTGATGATCAGCGACAGGACCATAGAAATCAGAATTCCGCCAATCACGGCAATGGCCAGCGGTTGCAACATTTGCGACCCCGCTCCAAGAGCAAAGGCAAGGGGTAGCATTCCGGCGATGGTGGCCAGCGCGGTCATCACAATGGGACGCAGGCGGCGCCGGCTGGCCTGCAGCATAGCTTCTTCCGCGGATGCTCCGGTCGCCCGCATCCTCTGATCCGCATCCAGCAGCAGGATTCCATTCTTGGCAACGATTCCCACCACCATGATCATCCCCATGAACGACGACACATTGAAAGTCGTGCGGGTGATGAGCAGCGCAATGAACACTCCCGAAGTGGAAAGCAGAGCGGAGGCCAGAATCGCAAGCGGGGCGGCGAAGGTGCGGAACTCAAACAGTAAGACAATGAAGACCAGAACAATCGCCAGCATTAGGACGAATATAAGATCGCGAAACGATTTCTGCTCCTCTTTGTAAGTGCCGCCGTATGCAACGCGAATGCTTGCTGGAATGTGAAGTCCGTTCACAGTTTTCTGTACCGCGTCCATAGCACTGCCTAAGTCTGTTCCTTCGGTTCGCCCCGTAACCATGACAGTGCGCAGCAAGTTTTCGCGGCGGATTTCGGTCTGCCCGGGAAGCTCCGTGATCTTCGCCAGCGCACCGAGTGTCGCCGTGTGGCCGCTGCTACTGGTGAGCAGTGTGTCTCGAACTGTGTCCACAGTGGCGCGGTTGTCCTTCGGAAAGAGTATGCGGACGGTGTACACGCGGTCATTCGAGATTACGGGCGTTGCCGCTGGCTCTCCCTGGACGAGCGACGCCACATCGGTCGCGATCTCTTCCGGCGTGAATCCCGCACGTGCGGCTACCGCAGGGTCAACCTGGAACGATAGGGCTGGACCGCTGATAGTGTTTTCGATCCCGTCCAGGACGTCGACTACACCGGGGATTTTGCGGATTGCATCGGCAACTTTCGGCGCCCATTCTTCCGTTTCTGCGGGATTCTGCGAGAACAGCTTGATTTGAACCGGTTCTCGCTCGCCTGTCAGGTCGCCAATCATGTCTTGCAAGATCTGCACGAATTCGATTTTGACAGCGGGTTCCTGCTCGACGGCCTTCGCTCGGACATCTTCGATCACATCATCTATGCTGCGCTTGCGGTCCTTCTTCAGCTTGACTAGGATGTCGCCGCGGTTGGCCTCTGTGACCGCCGCCGGCCCGAGTTCGAACCCCGTCCGCCGGGAACTGCTCTCCACTTCTGGGACAGTTTTGATGATCTGTTCCAAGTGTAGGACCATGCGGTTGGTTTCCGACAGCGAGGATCCCGCGGGCGTCCAGTAATCAAGCGTGAAGTCCCCTTCGTCCATCTCCGGCAGCAGGTCGTTTCCCGAGAAGTGATAGCACAGGTAGGAACTGGCGACTAGCAAGATACTGAGTCCAACCAGCCACCGGGGTTTTGCCAGAGCACGGCGCAACCAGTGCTGATGAAAATCAATAATCTTGCGGAAGCGACTGCCCAGCGAAGCTTCTTCCGCGGCCAGCAATTGGGCTAAGGACTCCTCCTCCTCTGCGTTCTCGGATTCTGAGGCGTGCTTGCGGATGAAGTAGCTGCTGAGAGTCGGTGTCCAAGTCAACGCCAGGGCCAGCGAGGTGAATAGAGCCACGCCCAGAGTCACAGCGAGCGCGCGAAAGAATGTTCCGGTAACCCCGGTGATCGAAATCAGAGGAAGAAACACAACCACTGGAGTCACGGTCGAGCCAATCAGAGGGACGGTGATCTCGCGCAAGGCGCTGCGAATTGCTGGCAGGCGTCCCTGCCCCGCGTCGCGATGCAGCACGATGTTCTCTACCACCACGATGGCGTCGTCAATTACCAGCCCCACGGCGGCCGCGAGTCCACCCAGCGTCATCAGGTTGAAGCTTTCGCCGATGATTTTCAAAACAACGAATGTGAGCAGGATCGTCACAGGGATCACCAGGCCGGCAACGACCGAAGTTCCCCAATCGTGCAGGAATACCACCAGAATGATCGAGGCGAGCACAACCCCCAGCAAGATCGCGTCGCGCACGCTTTTGATGGATTCACTCACAATGATGGATTGATCGTAAAAAGGCCTGATCTCAATTCCGGGAGGCAGGGAATTGCGGATTTTCTCAATTTCCTGATGTGCTTCGTCTGCCACATCCATGGTATTGCTCTCAGGCTGGCGATTGATGTTGAGCAACACCGCTGGTTTGCCGTTGGCGCTGATAAGCCTGTAAACCGGCTTCACTCCCTGGACCACGCTGGCTAGATCTCCGACACGTACCGGAATGCCAGCAGGCGTTGTCTTGACCACCACGCCCGCGATCTGCTCCGGAGTCTGTACCTGGCCGCTGATCAGTCCAAGCACTAGCTGGTGATTTCTCTCGAACAGTCCCGGCGAGTCAATCAGGTTGGTGCGCTTCATCGCCTCCAAAATGTCGGTGACGGTGACCCCTGCGGTGAGCAGCTTTGCCGGATCGGGCTCGATGTGGAACTCCGGCTCCTGCCCCCCTTGGACAATCACGCTGGCAACGCCATTGAGGCGGTTCAACCGCGGTTTGAGATCATAGGTCGCCAGTTCCCACAGTTGGGTCTGCGGGACTGTCTCGGAAGTGAGGCTGTAGCCGATGATGGGGAAGCTGGCGAAGGTCATCCGTCGCGTGTCAATGGTTGTTGTCGGCGGAAGTTCCGGCTGCACGCGTGAAATGGCGGAGTTCACGTACTGCAGGGTCTGGAACATGTCCACGTTCCAGTTGAAGAAGAGATCAATCTCGGCCGATCCGCGGCTGGTTGTGGACCTGACTTCTTCGAGTCCGGGGACGCTGTTCACCGCTTCTTCAATCGGACGAGTCACCGTGACCATCATCTGGTCAATCGGCATCACGCCGTTGTCGATGGCAAGAACAATGCGAGGAAAATTGGTGGTGGGGAAGACTGCGACCGGGATGTTAAACGCGAGATATCCGCCTAGCGCCGCGATCGTGAGGATCAGAAAGATGAGCGGCTTGGCTTGGTGCGCAAACCAGTACGAGGACTCGGGGCGATTCAACCGGCTCCTCCCGCGCTACTCCTTTTCATCTTTCCCTTCCGGCTTGGCTTCCGCAGTCGTGATCTTGCTGTTGTCGGGCAGGCCGTAGGCCCCGGTTGCCACAATACGGTCCTCGGCTTGGAGGCCCTCGACAATTTGAATGCGATCTTCTTCGCGAATTCCGGTCTTCACAGTTTTCTGGTGCGCACACTGGTCGCTTGGGTTCTTACTGTCGCTTGGGTTCTTACTTTTTTCACAGCGCGCAGCCACCATCACCGATGTCGTTCCATCCGCTGCCGTAAGCAGGGCAGCCGCAGGAATGGCCAGCGCATCCGCCACCGAGCGCGCAATCATCGAAACCTGCACACTGGTACCGGGCTTCAGCCGCTCGCCCGGATTCTTCGCCTGCACCCACACCTCAACCGTGGTGCTGTTGGGATCGAGCGCTGGACTGACGATCGTAACCTTGCCCGGGAAAGGTTTCTCTATCCCCGGTACTTGGATGGTGGCCGCATCCCCCACTTTCAGCATCGCCGCTCTTGGTTGCGGGATGTGGGCTTTGGCCACCACCTGAGAAATATCCATCACCGTCAGCAACGGGGTTCCCGCCGCGGCCATCTCTCCAGGATAAAGTGGCCGCTCGGTGACCACCCCGTTGATCGGACTCTTGATCTCCGAATAACTGAGTTGCGCCGCCGCCCCTAGATACTTTCCTTGCGCCGATTCCAAATTCCCGGTCGCCGACTTCACGGTCTGTTGTTTGCCGATCGCATTCAGCGAGTCCAAATGCCTTTGGGCGATCTCATATTGATTGCGCGCATTGGTCAGATCTACCCCGGATTGATCCAATTCCTTGCGGGGAAGTGCTCCCTGCTGGACGAGATCCTTTCGGCTGTCGAAGATTTTTTGTTGCGCATCGAGCGTTTGCTTGGCGGCTTGCGCTTCCAGTTGCGCCTTCTGCACCTCTTGCGGAAGGTCGGCGGCCGTGGTGGTTGTGAATTGCGCCTGCGCCTGTTCGTACGAGCCTTTGTTTTCCTGGGCGGCAGCGGCCAGGTCGCGGTTTTCGAGAACCGCAAGCAACTGCCCGGCTCGGACATGGCTTCCACGATTCACCAAAAATTTCTTCACTGGGGCGCTGATTTTCGCCGGTAGCGCCGACTGCGCGATTGGGAACAACACGGCGTCGGCGGTGATTTTTTCCTGCATTGCGGACTTCTCGACGCTAACCAGCTGCACCGGCACCACCGGCTCTTTTTCTCTGGAGTCGCTAGAGCACGCAGTCATACCCGCCAGCGCGGCCGCCGTCAGCATTGTCCTCGCAAGCCAGCCGTTGTCGGTAAACATTCTCAGAATTTTCCTGTCAGAGTCTGCAAGTTTGCCAGAGCTACCCTAAACCGCTGCTGCCCATCGCCCAGCGCGTTCTGCGCCAGTGTGAGTGTGTTCTGCGCGTCTACAACTTCTAAAACTGTCGCTTCGCCCGCCTGATACCGTAAAGTGGTCAAGCGCATACTCTCGCTGGCCAGCTCCGCCGACTGCCGCAACGATTCCATTTCTGATCGCGAAGTCTGCGCCTCGCGGTAAAACGTTTTCAGATTGGCCACTGCCTTGCGCTGGGCAAAACTCAATTCAACTTTGGCCTGATCCCGCAGCAAGTCCGCTTGCTTCACTTTGCTGCGGCTTGCTCCCCAATTCCACAGCGGAAGAGCAAGCGTCGCCGTGGCTGCATATCCCAGGTTCTTCACATTCCGTTGTGTGCTTTGATCGAAGCCGTTGACCGCAAAATGGTTGGCATCGATACCATAAAAATAATCCAGCCCCAGCGACGGCAGAAAACTGTTCCACGCCACCGCTACTTCCTGGTTGGCTGCCTTCAGCGACGCCAGAGCCGCTTGCAACTGCGGACTGTTCTTTCCGGCCACCGCCTCAACTTCCTGATACGACGGCAATGATTCGATGTTCTCCAGATCGTCCACGGTAGCGAAGTTTTGGTTAAAATTCGGGAAAATCAGCACTGCCAATTCCAGGCGGCTGCGCTC
>WNGK01001231.1_pt1 | contig 47617 bp, 49 predicted proteins | sample 5400601 | NCBI WGS metagenome assembly WNGK01 (sample SAMN13153376, study PRJNA577476) | soil metagenome | isolation source: 60 cm soil or saprolite under Garry oak tree replicate 1 | place: USA:California | collected 2016-06-15 | reverse complement strand
TTTCACGGTCGCGATGCCGCACATCAAGACCATGATTCGATTTTCACGATCACGATGCCGCACATCAAGACCATGATTCGATTTTCACGATCACGATGCCGCATATCATGATCAAGATCTGACTTTCACGGTCACGATGCCGCACATCATGATCATGATCCGACTTTCACGGTCACGATGCCGCACATCATGATCATGATCCGACTTTCATGGTCACGATGCCCCGCATCACGATCATGATCCGAGTTTCATGGGTCAACGATGCCCCGCATCACGATCATGATCCGATTTTCGCAATCACAATGCCCCACATCATGATCATGATTCGAGTTGATTGATAACAAATATAAGAGCAACCGAGGAGGTGTCGTGGAGGACACCACTGCGTCCTACAACTTTGAACCGGTGTGGGTCAAGACGGTGTCTACCGGACGCTTACGGGCAGTGTCGCATTGCGGCAGGACTCCAGATACGCATCGGAGGTTGCATCCCAATTGGTGGTCATTTTGGCTTCACAGGCAAGTTGGCGTGACAATCTTTCGCGCAGAGCCGCATCGGCGAGAAAGCTTCCGATTGCAGATGCCAGGGCCTCGGCCGATCCAGGCTCAACGAGAATCCCAGTCGCTCCATCCCGAATCTGCTCCGGAATCGCGCCCACACGTGTGGCAACCACTGGACATGCAAAATTCGCGGCTAGCGCGATGATACCCGACTGGGAAGCGCTCACGTAGGGGACAACCACGATCTCTGCGGCCTGAAAAATATCAGCCACTTCGGTATCATCCACCCAACGGTTAACGACATTGATGTTTCTTGCGCCCTCAAGCAGCCGACGATACGGACGCAGATCTCCTTCACCAACGATATTCAGATGAAGGTCCGCCCATCGGCCCTGCAACATTCGAAAGGCGTGGATCAGAACATCCAAACCTTTATAAGCCGTAATACGGCCAAAGAAAAGAAGGGAGCAGGGAACCCGCGAAACGGGCTTAGCATGTGAAAACTTATCGTAAAACGAGAACACGGCATGCGGGATTACGTCGATTTTGTCTCTTGCGATACCTCTAGCCTGCATCTCTTCAACAAACCTGCGGCCCAGCACAACGCAACGCGCAGATCGCTGGGCGGAGATTGTCTCCCATAAACTGCTCATCAGATGGTTGAAGCCTGGATGCGCCGCCGGGTCGTGGATCGTTATCACATGTGGAATGCCTTCCAAGTAACCCTGCAGGAAAGGTGTCCAGGGATGCACCATGGGATATAACAGGACATCGGGTCGATGGCATGCGATCTGATCCGCGAGCTTGCGGAGGCGGTTGGAATTGAAGCAGGAGACTATTGCCTGGATCGACGTCTCGAAGGTGGGTACTTCGACGATTTGAAGGCCGGATTCGCGCCACAGACCGATGTGGTCGGCGTTTTGCGAAACAACCGCGAACAAGTCTGCCTTTTTGGAAAGGTGAGATGCCAGTTCGAAGCTGATAGGGCCGCCCGGGCCGTGCCTTCCTAGGTAAATGACACCAATGCGCATGCAGGGGAAATCTTTTTGGCAGTCATGATCTCAATGTGGCGAGGTTGGAAACATCTTCGTAAATGCTTGCGAGTTTAGAAATCGACTGTTGCCATGTAAACATCTTCGCGCGCTGCAGTCCTTTCAAAATTAGCTGTTTTCGGAGATTCTCGTTATTGAGAATCCCAGCCACCGACTCCGCCAATCTTCGAATGTCCGACGGTTCGTGCAGAATGGCCGCGTCGCCGACCACTTCCGGTATCGCGCCTGCTTTGGAGGTCACGACGGGAGTGCCACAAGCCATAGCCTCGAGTGGGGGCCACCCGAAGCCTTCGTATATGGATGGAAAAACGAGAACGTCGCAAGAATGGTAAGAAACCACCAGTTCAGCAGGTTCCACCTTGCCAAGATGCACAATCCGATCCGCTAGGTCGAGATCGTGGATGAGTTTCTGTTGCGATCGTGTGAAATCCTGGCCCACTTTGATGAGTCGCACCGGCTGTCCCATGCCGGTGACTAAGGCGTGCAAAACGCGTAATACGGATTCCACATTCTTGTATGGAGTATTTAATCCGACGTGCAGCAGTAAACGTGAGCCGTCGGGGGCAAACTTTCTTCTGAAAGCCATCACTCTTTCGCGATCGGCATTCTCATTAAAGACGGAATCCACGCCGAGATAGACGACCCGAACTTGTTCGGATGTACATCGTGAGTACGTGAGAATGTCTTTCTTTGTGTTTTCAGAGATGGCGATTACGCAAGCGGCTTTATGCAGGAGATTGATGGAATGATGGAATAACCTGGTGATGATTGAAGGAAACAATGACGTCGAAGTGATGTTGTTTGGATGAACGAACGTCGTGAGGTCGTGACAGGTCACGATTGTCCGTTGCGCATGAAGGTGGCGTAAGAGATATGCATGTAGATGATCCGTGACGTGGTTGACGTCTCCCTGAATCTTCCTGGCCCGGATTGGGTACCACCCATATCGAATGGCTTGCGTCGCTACTCCGCGGCCGATGCGTCCGATGGGGAGCAGGGAAGGAGAAGGTGGTTTGACTTCGAGAACGCGGATGTCCGGGTGATAAGTGCGCAAGCTCTCTACAATCCGGTCGCCATATTGAATGATACTAGGCGAGTCCAGGAGGCCTCGGATCAGACTGACTCGCATGTTGGCATATCCTTAAGAGGGGTCATCTCCGGGTAAACCATGAAACTGCTCAGGAACAAATTACTCTGCGCGGCGGCCATCGCGGTCCACGTAGTCGTCGAACAATTCATCGCGGTTTGCGACTCATTCTACCAATATAACCGCACTCCCGTGGTGTCGAAGGCGGCCTCGTTGCTAACCAGCCACATGTCTTCGGTCTGCGCCTGTGCGATAAGCATCCGGTCGAAAGGATCCCGGTGGGCGATCGGGAGCTGTCCAGCAAGCTCTGCGTGGACCAGCGATATCGGCAAGGCTCGGAAGCCCTGTCCGAGTACGTAGGCGTTCACGGTCCCTGCAGTGCCCGGCCACTCGAGCTTGCCGATCCGCACTTTGGTAGCGATCTCCCAGGCCGATGCTGCGCTCACGAATACGTCCGTTGCGTCATCGGCGATCGCCTTCCTGGCCTTTCGAGAGAGGCCCGGGTTCGACGTGGCCCACCACAGAAGCGCGTGCGTGTCGAGAAGAAGTCTCAAGAGTTTTTCCCTCCCACGCCTCTAGCTCGGTTGCGGGAAGCGGCTCGAAGAAGGCATCCGGGATCTTGACGAGACCGCGCAACGTCCCCGGCCGGCGTTTGGGCGGCTGTTCAAGAATCGGTACGAGTCGCGCGACGGGCACCTCCCCGCGCGCAATCACAATTTCCTCTCCGGCATGGGCTCGCTCGATAAGCTGGGACAGCGTCGTTTTCGCGGCGTGGATCGTGACTTTCATGGCTTTCATGTTAGCTAAATAGCTTAGCTAACACAAGAACCTCCAAGACGATGCGTAATCCCACAGCCTGCAAAAAGACTCCGGATCAGATGGACTCGCATGTTGGCACATCCTTCAAATGATCGGCCAAAAGTGATAGGTCTTCTTCATTCAACTGACGACCCGCTGCCTTACGAAACACAGCACGATATTGTTTTGCTGTGCGTTCCCAACTGAAATCCTGTAAGCGCCGGGCGCCGCGGCGGCGAAGATCTTCTCTTAACGCGGGGTTCGTGTGCATTTCGGCGAGCGCGCCGGCAATCGACTTCACTGAGGCTGGATCAAAGAGAAGAGCACCATCGGCAGCTAATTCCGGCAAGGACGTCACGCCAGAACATGTGACAGGCGCATTGTCCTGCCAGGCTTCGAGTAATGGCATGCCAGCGCCTTCGAATAGACTTGGAAAGACCACGAATTCGGCCAATCGATAAAGGGCGCGTAGCTCGACCGGCTCAACCATCCCCAGGAATTTCACCTGATTTTGCAGTCGAAGCTCCATCAATCGTTTTTTGATCGTGGACCAGAATTCGGTTTGGTAGCCGGTACACACCAATTGCAACCGAAGACCATGTTGGTCCCGAAGAAACGCTAACGCTTCCAGGAGGCCAATATGGTTCTTGTGTATCCGAATCATGGAGGGAAACAGCGCGAACGGATCAGTCAGAGAATATTTTTTTGGTACAGAACGGGCAAGAGCATCACCTGGAAAAGAATGAACCTGAGTTGGCGACGCAAAATAGATCACCTGGACTCGGGCGGGATCGGTCTGATACTGGTCAACGATGTCCCGTTTCACCCATTGTGAAATAGCCACTATCGTGTGGGCGCCTTCACAGCCCGCTCGAAACATCTTCTCCTTCCAAATTAGCTCATCGCTGGAGAAAAAGCTGGGATAGTGCAGATGCTGGAGGTCATGAACGTTATACACCGCAGGTAGGTCAGACCTAATAAACTGCGGTGTGGGGAAGTAAATCAGGTCGCATCCCAGGCGTTCGTAAAAACCGTTGGATTTTGGGACAAGCGGCCATGTCGACGATCTCCCCACGGCATTCCGCAGTAGACGTCTGGCCGCGCTCAATACCGGCCGGAAAGGGGCAGCAGCCCGCTTGGCAAATTCCAGTTTCGGACCGCGGACGATCGTCTGATTGGGTCCCGTGTAAGGCTTAAGCCAGTCCGCATTTTCCCATGGACCAATCAGAACGTACTCTTCTGGCCCGTCCAGCTTGCCGAGTGCCTGCACCAGAGCTACTAATACGGTCTCGATGCCGCCGACGCCCTTTTCAGCAAACATCTGAGAATTGATGGCTATTCTAAGCCTGCGATTTGAGGGGTTGACCATAGATCCGGTCCGTGCGATGGACGGCCTCCAAAAGCATCACCTAATTCTTATGCTTCCAGGTCATCGCTGGGTAAAGCATAACGTGTATTGGGGTGATTTGCGTGAGCGAAGAGTGTCGGGCATCACGGTTCCGTTACCTCTGTGACAGTGCCGGATGACGGCGGTTGTCCGAGGATCGTCTCTGGCTCCGCTACCGGCAGTTGGAGATGACGGAAGATGTCCGTGAAGCGGTGGACATACGTATGCTCGCGTAAGGTCCGTTGATAGCCCGCCTCGGCGATCGCGCTACGTTCGGACTCATGCGAAAGATAGTATCGGATCTTTTCGATGAGCTCCGGAATCGTCTCGAAGCATACAATCTCCCGGCCTTCCTCGTAGTAGGATTCCAGATCTTCCGCCTGGCCCGTGAGGGTGAAACCGCCGCATCCGGGGAGTTCAAAATTGCGGCCCTTGATCTGTTCCGGCAGTGGCGGGCCAGCAGCAGGAGCCGAGGTGACGGGTTTGGGCGATCGCAGCCCCCACTGTTTCAAGGTTCCTTTCACCGCAGGCGGAAGCATCCTGGCAACGCGTCCGGACAATCGATGCGCGATTCCGGCGGGACGCTCGATACCAGTGGAAGAGGAGTTCGACAGATTCAAGTTGATCCGGCTTGTGCTGAAAACATCGATCATCTGTTCCTGCGTCAGGCGACCCGATTCCCATCCCGATCCCCATGTCTGCACGTTGATGCCGGCTTCGCGTAGTGCATCGATCCACCTCCGCCGATCCCCGTGCGGCTGGCCAACGAAAGTGACATCGTATCGCAGAGGAAGCGGGGCGCGCTGGTACCGGAACTGATTGCAGGCCCATTGGCTATGGATCACATTGCGATACCCAATCTGTTGGTACTTGGGCAAGGCGCTGCGGGTGGTGGTGACCGACCAGCCGAAACAGGGCGCCCAGTGGCGAGTGTAGTTGTCGAAACGCCAGTGATCGTCGCAGAACCACGCGATAGTGCGGGTCGCGGTCTGGCGAGTGAGTTGCGTAACAACAGATCGGTCCAATTCCTCTCGGAACAAGACCGTGAACATCACTTCCGGCCGCTCGGCGCGAACGACCTCCAACAATCGTCGGTTCAACCGTGCCTTGCTCGCAGTGTCCTGCAGTTTGCCCAGGTCGAAGTAGAGGACGTCGTGGCCCATCCGGACGAGCGAATCGAAGAAGTTGTAATGCTCGAAGCTATAACCCTGGGCTGGATTGCCGTAGTCGTACTTGAGGGCGGCGTAAAGAATCAGCATGGGATGTTCGCGATCACTGCCTGCGGGCGCGCAAATGATAGCCGAAACACAGCAACTCCGCAGAGCCGCTGTCAGCCTTGCTGAGACGCGCCATCAGGCGGAGTAATCGTCCCGCGAAGAAAAAGCGCCACCGCTGCAGGACGCCGACTTGCGGTGCATAGCGGGCAGCCATCTCCGGGACACGGCGCAGTTCCTGGGCGATGTATTCAAAATAGTTGCCGTTGGGCGTGAGCTCCACTAGCTCAAGCCCGCTTCTGGGAAGGTGGTGTTCATAAAAGAAGCGGCTGAATCCGGTTGAAAAGTGGTACGGCGCGAAGTGAGTCATGCTACAGAACGGCGCGGTCAGGATCAGTATCCCGCCCGGCCGCAGGAGCCGCGCAAACTCCCGGATCGCCAACAAGGGATCGGGGATGTGTTCCAGAACCTCGGCGCAGAGGACGGCGTCGAAGGAAGCATCCGGTTCGGGGATGCGGGTGATGTCACTGACGATGTCGAGCCTCCCGTAATCCCAAGCCGACATCTGAAGCCCGGAGGAAGTCTTCGATGGATCGTACTGCGCGAAGTCTTGCGAGACGTACTTCAGGTGCGAACAAAACTTGCGGTATTGTTGCTCACCCGCTCCCGCGTCGAGTAATCGCCAACCTGGAGGAACCTGCTTAAGGGCCTGCTCCACCCACGCGACCCGGGTCGCCTCGTTTTGCGTACCGACTGGCATCATAGCCTCTTCCTGAAAGCAAAACATCCGCAGCCGTACTGTTGCTGGTCTACTATGGCAGGCGAAGCTTCCTTCACCAACCCTTGTCCAGGATCGTCTGGCAGGAGGGCAAACTCTTCAAGCCGCAGCCCATCAAACATGACAATGACTTGCTCGTAGCTATAGATGCGGTGCGCGTTAAAGCAGATGCGTGGGCGCCCTACGGGAACGACCATCAGGAGCAATCCGCCCGGAGCCAAAACCCGTTTCAGTTCGCCCGCGGCAACCACGTCTCCTTGCGGATCCAAACGATCGCCATAACGACCCAGACCAACGTGTTCGATCGTGTGCATACACGACAATGACGATATCGTTCCGTCCTTAAAGGGCAGTGCTGTCAGGTCAGCGGCCTCTGATGTCAAACCCGACAAAAGCAGGGTGGCAGGGCGGTAGTCATAGAACCGCACCGGGATGAATGCCGACACGAGTGCCGGAAAGTAGACGTAGGACGAGATATCCACGTGAACATTCGGCCGCATTCTCGCAAGCACGCGCGAGGCCCAGGCCGTGTGGTAAACATATTGGGCGTCGAATTCGGTCGTGGCGGTGCGGTCCTCAAACTGCGGGTATCGATCCTCCCACCGAACGGAGAGGTCTCGTCCGCCTGCCTCCGACAACTCCCGGAACCTGTGGAACTCGTCCTTAAACTGACGCCACCGATGCGCGTCCGAACGGGAAGCGTTGAACTGGTGTTTCAGTGTTCTTAGCATTTTCCCGATCATGTGTACTTAAGATTCAGGCGTGCGCTGGTTTCCGCGCCAGGATGATCAAACGATGCTCCACTTTCCCTTGACGTAGACGAGCGCCTGAGTGTTTGACAGGTTCTGTCTCCGGATCAGCGAACCCGTCTGGATCGTTATCGACAAACACTCCTTCCGGTAGTCGTAATCGTGACCAAATGGATCCCCGATCCAACATGACAGCAGGTACTCGCCCGGATAGAGCGGGACCGACGGGATCTCCAGCAGAAGACGCCTATCGCCGGTCTGATCGACGAGTACGAAGTTCTCGTCGTTGCCGATGAACTGAAGGACCGGTGTGCCAACCAGCGTCTTAAACTCCACGGCCACGGCTGTCCGGACTGCAGCACTGAGTCCGCCTAATTCTAACTGCACACGCAGAGGTTCACCCATGAAGAAGAGGTCGCGAATTGCTCCGTCCGAATCCGTGGTGCTCATGGACTTGATAAACGGCGTGGTCTTTCCGTGCCGCGGTTCAGAAAGGAAACAAATTCGCCCACTGGTTTGCATGCCCTCCTGCTGATAGTGGCCAATCGCGCGTCCGGGTTCGCCGATTTCGACGAGGTGGCCGTTCTTCATCAACGCGACCTGCGTGCACATGGTCGAAATCGCTCCCATGTTGTGACTGACAAACAAGACGGTCCGGCCCCCCTGTGCGACCTCACCCATCTTTCCCATGCACTTTTTCTGAAACTGCGCATCTCCGACGGCCAAGACCTCGTCCACGATCAGGATCTCCGGCTGAAGATGAGCGGCCACCGCGAACGCCAAACGCATGTACATCCCGCTGCTGTAGTGTTTTACCGGCGTGTCGATGAACCTGTCAATCTCCGCGAATGTGACGATTTCGTCGAATTTGCGGACAATTTCGGCTCGTCGCATCCCTAGAATTGCACCGTTCAGGAAGATGTTTTCGCGGCCGGTCTCCAGCAGACTGCCCACGCGGCCCCGAATGGTGATCCGGCCGGCGGTCGGTTCGGTGATACGCGACAGGACTTTTAGAAGCGTCGATTTGCCAGCGCCGTTGCGGCCGATGAGGCCCACTACTTCGCCTTGCTTGACTTCGAAGGATACGTCGCGCAGCGCCCAGAGTTCGGTCTCGTCGGCCCGGCGCGTTTTAGTCTTCCTCAGACGCCGGGACAGGCGCGAAGGTGCGCTCAGCACGTTCATCAGCGATTCCCGTACTGTCTTGTACGGTTTGCGTTCGCCGATGTGATAAAGCTTCGAGACGTTCTCAACTTGGATGGCCGTTTCGCTCATATCGGCTTCAGCTCAGATCAAATCCGCGAAGGTCTTTTCCATCCGCCGAAAATAAAACAACCCGCCGATCAGCATGGCGACAGTGATCCCGCCGGAAACCAGCATCATGCCGGCTGGCGGCGGATTTGTCCCGAGCAGGGCCCAGCGGAAACCTTCAATCACGCCGGTCATGGGGTTCAGGCCATAAAGCGTTTGCCATTTGGCCGGTACTTCGCTGCTGGAATAGCCGACGGGCGAGGCGAGCAGCCAAAGTTGCGTGAGAAACGGAATGGTGTATCGGATGTCACGGTACTCCACGTTCAAGGCGCTGAGCCACAACCCGGCGGCCAACGCGCTCATCAGCGTCAGCAGGACGAAGACCGGCAACAGTACGACACTCGACAGCGGCGCCAGGCCATAGACCAGCATCATCATGATCAACACGACGAGAGCGATCGCGAAATCCAACAGGGCGCCGAGGACGGACGACATGGGAATGATAAGCCGCGGGAAGTAAACTTTGGAGATCAGGTTCTGGCTGCTGATCAAGCTATTGCTCGCCTGAGTGAGTGATGCCGCGAAGAGCGTCCACGGCACGGCGCCGCAGAAGGTCAGCAGAGGGTAGGGCACGTTCGTGTGCTCAGCCATCTTGCCGAATTTTCCGAAGACTATGGTGAGAACGACCATCGTCATCAGCGGCTGGATGATGGCCCACGCGGTCCCGAGGACGGTTTGTTTGTAGCGGACCTTGATGTCGCGCCAGGCCAGGAAGAAGAGCAGATCGCGGTAGTGCCAGATCTCCGCCAGGTCGATCGGTCGCCACCCGGCCCGGGGCTCGATGATCGTGATACTCGCCGGCGATGGCGCATGAGCCGGCGCTTCGGAGGAGGCAGGCGCGGTTTGAGCAACGGACTCGGACACAGGCTCCAATCTTTCCGGGCAATCCCCTTGCCGCTTTGCGGCCGCGGGTGCCTCTGGATTTTTGTGACGCTCGGCGTGCCGCAGTATCGGTGCGATCAGTAACCGCAAGCGCCCAGTGAATAATTTTAGCGCAGCGACAGGATCAATCGTCTCTAAAGCTCGCATAATCCTTATGCTCCGGGGTCATCGGTGGGTAAAGCGCAGAGTGCTCAAACAATTGATATTGTTCTAACCGCTAATCGAGCGTCTTTCCTTGACAAGAATAGCTTCTCTCGGATTTTCTCCGAACTGGCGGTTGCACGAGCGCTGACTTTGTTTCATTCTTCAAGCATGAGCAGTGACTCTCCCTTGGTGTCGGTTCTCATGGCCGTATATAACGGTGAGCGGTACCTACGCCAGGCGATGGACAGCGTATTCCGGCAAACATTCACTAATTTTGAATTTATTGTTATCAACGATGGTTCGACCGATGATACTGACGCCATCATCCGCAGCTACCGAGACGGGCGTCTTCGCATAGTGAATCAAGCCAATCATGGACTCGTTTACTCGCTGAACCGCGGTATCGAGCTCGCCAGAGGTACCTACATCGCACGGATGGACGCCGATGATATCTCTGCCCCGGAACGACTCGCCACGGAAGTTAAACTGTTTGCGTCGCATCCCAAGGCCGCCGTCGTGGGTACAAGTATCATGCGCATCGATGAAGCAGGCAGGCAGTTGGGTGCCGAGTATTATCTCGCCAAGAATACGGAGCTTTGCCAGGATTTGGCGATAAGATGCCCGTTTGCGCATGGGTCCGTCATGATGCGCAAGGACTTGGTGCGGCAAGTCGGAGGATACCGGCAGGAGTTCTGGCCGGCAGAAGACTACGACCTATGGCGCCGAATGGCAGCTATCGGAGAATTCGCCAATAGTCTGGAGCCCCTGTACCTGTATCGGGGGAACGCCCAGGGTATCTCCGCGACCCAGGATTCGCGACAGCTCGATCTCGCCATGCGCATCTCAGGCGAGCTTCTCGATGGCTACCCAAGAGACATTCCACTCAGACGCTGTTTGGCGTTCTACGAACGCGCACCGGAGGAGGCGAGAGCCGCCGCGATTGAACGCATCATTGAAGATTATTTCCGGATATCGGTGGCGTACGCCCGACGCGGCAAGATTTTGGTAGCGATCTATCGCTACGTGAAATTGGCCTTGAGTGGGCGGGTAGGGCTTGAATTTGCGACAAAGACACTGGCGAACAAGCTCGGTATCCGCACTGCGCCTATTGGCGGAAGCTTGCGGGCATGAAGCAGCCTAACCGTGTTCTCATCTTCAGCACTGCGCAGGTGCTTGGAGGCGGCGAGGTATACGTTGAGAGAATTGTCGGCGGTCTCTACAAAAAGTTTCGCATCTCCGTTCTAGCGCATCGTCAGGTTTTGCGGCGCATTAATGCGCCAGTCAAGAAATTTGCATTGGGTGGATTCCCTCACACAATTGAACGGTACGTACCGGGCGGTTACCGCCTTAAACAGATCTATTACTACCTGCGCCACGGGAGCGGATCATTATTCAAGCGCAGTTATACGGATTTAGTACATTTCCAGATCTACGACGAGCGGCTCTTGAGTCTCCTCACGCCACGCCTCATGCGCAAAGGCATACCGCGACTGATTACGATGCACAACGAATTCACTCCTCAGCAAGTAAAGGCCAACAGGTATCGGCCACATGTTGTTTTTCGCCAGTTCTCGGCAATTATTTGTACTTGCAACGTCACGAAGCTCAATCTGGTTAGCCTTGGAGTTCCCGCAGAGAAGTGTCATGTCATACACAATGGCGTCGACATTCAAAGATTCACGCCCAACGGGATGCCCGGCAAGTTTATCACTTGGGTTGGACGAGTCGACGAGTGGGATAAAAACCCGATGTTATTTGTCCGCATCGCTGAGCTTGCGCACCAGCGAAATCTACCCTACCAATTTCGCATGGTTGGCGAGGGCCCACTCCTACCCACCATTCGGGAGTATCTGGGCACGCGTGGAATGCATAACCTGCAGCTATATGGTTGGGCACAAGATACGCGTGAGATCTATCGAGAGGCGCGCATATTGTGCATCACATCGACCTCAGAGGGCCTACCCCTCGTAGCCTCTGAGGCGATGGCGAGCGGCGTGCCCGTCGTGGCCTCGAACGTTGGCGGCGTACCGGAACTGATAACGGACGATTCTGTTGGTTTACTGGTCAGGAGTTCGAACGAAGCTGATTTCCTCAAAGCAATCACTTTACTGTGCGAAGACTCTGGGCGCTATACGGCGATTAGTCGCAGCGCTCGCGCCTGGATCGAGCAAGCCTTCTCACTTGATGACATGCTGGACCAGGTCGCCAAGCTGTATGCCGATCTGCTAGAGGGCCATGAAACATGAAGGGCGGGAGTGATTTGTGTTGGTCGCAGAAATATTCCTCTAACCCGCATTTCTACCCGGAATCTTGGGCAACTATGCCGAGGGCGAGTCCCTCTCCCTCTGGGAGAGGGTGGCCGAAGGCCGGGTGAGGGTCCCTCACCCGCCGCTTCGCGGCACCCTCTCCCAGAGGGAGAGGGACTTGGCTGTGGATCGTCACAATCCGGTGAGAAATCCGGGCTAAAGTCCGCCCTCACCCGCCCGCATCCTTGCAATCCAGTAGCTGCTCGTGAGCTTTTCATGGACTCCGCTATTTTCCTGAAATTGCAAGAGCCATTTTTTTAGATTGCTCGATGAGATCTCATTCCAGTCATTTAGTGTGACAACTGGCAGACCGGCGTATAGGGAGTCGAGAGAAGAGGAGGGCACCAATACAATGTGGCTGAGCGCCAGAGCCTCCCACGTCCTGTGGCAATCCAGGCCCATGCCGTGGGGGCTCAAAACGAACGCGTAGTTACCCCTGGTCCGCCACATTTCGGTCCTCGGAAGAGGGTCGTTTTGGAAGAATACATTTTCATTCCCTCGTAATTTCCTGGCGACAGTCCGTCGCAGCTCCCGGGAACGTGCACCGACGAGAGGGTGAAACCGGCGGTAGTGCCGTAGACCGAACCCTTGCTTCCACGGAAAATCAACATAAACGCCCAGCACGCGATCTCTACGCGGAGGAAGCTCGGCGGAAATTGATTGGAGTAGCTGTTCTTGCTGCTGGGGCGAGCAGACGCTCTCGCCCCAGATGGGTTTTTCGCTCAGCATATGAAAGTCAATTCCAATCGGTATCGGGGAGATCTTTTGAGACACGATTGACCCGTCATAATTCTGGGTGTACCAATGACTGATCTTAGGGGACTCCAGAAGCACACGGCCTTGCGCACGCAGTTCAGACGGCGCACAACTATCAGAATCGCCTGTAACCAAAACAAACTTGGAATTCACGAGAGGGAGCACCTGCTTGATGAAGGATTTCAACCAGGAAATTCTGACCCAAACCAGTTCGTGATCGCGGATGTCGCCGTAAGACTGAGGATTGGAAATCAGGTTGTCCGGTAATGTTGGTGATGACAGCGCTCCCGCAAGGAGAGGTACGGACGAATAAGTCCGACCATCGGGGAATTCGTCTGGAATTCTGCGATCACAGAGCGCGGCAATGCCCTTGTTCCAGAGCAATCGAACGTCTGAGCCTCGACGGCCAGCAGGGCTTGTACTTTCGTCAGGCAATCGCATCCGCCCAAGTTCTAGTTCGTGAATTCAGTTTTGTACCAATTAATCGTTTGTCGCAATCCCTCTTCAAAATGGATGCAGGCACGGAATCCGAACAGGCGTTCGGCCTTGCTGACGTCGAGAGAACGGCGCGGCTGGCCATCGGGCTGGTTGGTATCCCAGACAATTTGTCCGTGAAAACCGGTAAGGTTGGCGATCAACGCGGCTAGATCTTTGATGCTGATTTCCATTCCGGAGCCGAGATTGACGGGCTCCGGCCCATCGTAACGCTCGGCCGCGAACAGAATGCCGTCCGCCGCATCGTCAACGTGGAGGAACTCCCGCGTTGGGCTTCCTGTGCCCCACAGGATGATTTCCTTTGAACCGGTCCTCTCGGCCTCCACACATTTTCTAATGATTGCCGGAATGGCATGGGACGTTGCGGGATCGAAGTTATCGCCGGGACCATAGAGGTTGACCGGCAGCAAAAATATCGCATTGAAGCCGTATTGCTGGCGATAGGCCTGAGCCTGGACGAGCAACATCTTCTTTGCGAGACCGTAGGGAGCGTTGGTTTCTTCCGGATAGCCATCCCAGAGTCTTTCTTCCTTGAACGGAACAGGCGTGTGTTTGGGATAAGCGCAGATTGTGCCAATAGCAACAAACTTCGAAATTCCGTGACGCCGGCCGTACTCCATCATCTGGGTACCCATCATCAGGTTATTGTAGAAAAATTTGCCTGGGTAGGCGCGATTGGCTCCGATGCCGCCGACTTCCCCCGCAAGATGGATGACCACGTCGGGCTGTGCATCTCTGTAGAGGCGGACAACATTTTCGGTTTCGACGAGATCGTATTTCTCTCGACGCGGCACGAAGATTTGGGCTGGAGATTTCCGCCCGAGTTTCTCCACGACGCGCGATCCGAGAAAACCCGAACCACCGGTGACGAGGACTCGTTTACCGGCCCAGAAGCTCATGGTTTCGTGCGACCGCAGGATCGCTCGCCCGTGTAGACTCGGCCTGCAGGTCCGCATCGACCATCATACGTACAAGATCCCTGAATTTGACTCTGGGACGCCAACCGAGTTTTTGCCGGGCCTTCGAAGCGTCGCCCAGAAGAACGTCAACCTCCGTGGGTCTGTAGTAGCGCGGATCGATTTCAACATACTTCTGCCAGTCGAGATCCACGTAGCCAAATGCTTCGCCGAGAAAGTCTCGCACAGAATTTGTCTCGCCGGTCGCGATGACGTAATCGTCCGGCTCGTCTTGTTGCAGCATGAGCCACACGGCTTCCATGTAATCTCTGGCGTAGCCCCAGTCTCTCTTCGCGTCCAAATTTCCGAGAAATAGTTTCTCTTGTTGGCCTAGCTTGATTCTCGCCACAGCCTTCGTGATCTTGCGGCTGACAAAAGTTTCCCCACGCCGCGGAGACTCGTGATTGAAAAGGATTCCGTTGCAGGCGAACAGACCGTATCCTTCACGATAATTTACCGTCATCCAGTGCGCGTAGACCTTGGCCGCCGCATAGGGGCTGCGTGGCTGGAACGGCGTACGCTCGCTCTGTGGACTTGGCGAGTTGCCATACATTTCGCTGCTCGACGCCTGGTAGAATCTCGTTTGAACTCCGGTTTCGCGAATGGCCTCGAGCAGCCGCACTGTTCCCAGCCCGGTGATTTCGGCCGTATACTCCGGCACGTCGAAACTGACGCGAACGTGGCTCTGAGCGCCAAGGTTGTAGATTTCGTCCGGTTCCACAGTCCGGATGATCTTGTTCAGCGAGCTTGCATCGTTCAAGTCGCCATAGATCAGCCGCATCCTGGGGCTCGGATCATGCGGGTCTTGATAAATGTGGTCGATCCGTCCCGTATTGAAGGAGCTCGAACGGCGTATGACTCCGTACACGATGTAGCCCTTCGAGAGCAGAAACTCCGTCAAATACGAACCATCCTGTCCGGTGATGCCGGTAATCAGTGCTTTCTTCATTTGAGTCAGCCAGGTAACAGTGAAGCACAAAGGACATGGGCCTGTCGACTTGAGGTGATCCTAGGAGTGGTGCATTGGGTGTTGCTGGATCGCGAATGTCAAATGTTGGGATGTCCCATGAACGATGTCATATGTAGCTGTCAAATGACTCAACTACCAAATGACCACATAGTTCAATTGGGTTATTGGATCGTTGGGTAATTACGTCGTTTGACAAGTGCATATGACATCGTTCATCGGACATCCCAACATTTGACATTGAAGAGCAAAGCAACAATTTCATGCACCACTATCTGATCCTACTGTGGCGCGAGCCCAAAGACACCTATTTGTTCGAGAGCCAGGACCCTTCGGGGCGTGCGAGCAGGATTCCTTCGTAGGCTTCTTTCGGATGAAACTCTCGATACCTGTTGACAATCTGAACGGCCTGGGCCGTGTATCGCTCGCTTTCGCTCTTGTTTCCCAGTTGGCCGTACCATACGCCGAACTGGAGGTATCCCGGCACATAGTTCGGTTCGTATTCGATTGCCTTCTGGAGTTCCTGGAAGGCCCGCTCGGGTTGACCCAGCTGATAGAGGGCCTCCGCCAGATTCTTGCGAACAAACGGAATGAATGGATCGATCGCCAGCAACCGGGTGTTGTTTTCGATGATCTGCTTGTGTATTTCCCGGTCTTGTTCCCGGTTCCCGGTTAAGGAGCGGATCAAAACGGTTTCCATGTGGATACGCGGATCGAACGAGTGCGGCCCTGCAGCGATGGCTCGAGCAAAATAATGGCTGGCAAGTGAAAGCGTCCTTTGATCTTTGGTATCCGTGAACTGTTGCAGGTACGCCATTCCCAGATTGTCCAGAAACAGGGGATGATCCGGCACGATCGCGATAGCCTTAAGGTGGTATCGCGCAGCCTCGTTGAAATCCGAACGTTCGAAAGCTTGATGGCCATTGTCGTTGTAATAAAGGCCCAGCCCGGGAATGACGGTGGAGTACACATAGAGCACGGCCAAGGCCACGCCGGCTAACGCCACCCGCGGCATGGTCCACAGCGCTGCTCGATTCCGTTGCCAAAGCGGGAGACAATCCGCAAGCGAAAGCACGATCAGTCCCGAACAGGTCACGGGAATGGTCCAGCAGTTGTCCACCAGGGCGTGCGTCCCGACGCCGACCGCTGTGAGGATCGCTGCCTCATGAAAACATCGATATTCGGGCAAGACCGTCTCCGCGCGCTTCCAAGCCAGAAAGGCTAAATATCCGAGAAGTAAGAACAGCAGTACTGTCGCCGGTATGCCCGTCTCGGCCGCATATTGCAGATATTCAGAGTGCGCGATCTGTGCTCTTTTCAAATATCGGGCGACCAACCCTTCGACCGGAAACGCGAAGCGCTTCGATACGTTGAAGTATTCGCCGAAGCCCACACCGAGAAGCGGTTTTTCGGCGATGATATGAACCGAATTAATCCAGATCTGAGTGCGAGCATAGTTGTACGGATCTAACTCTCCCCGATCCACAAACTTCCGAACCAGGTACGGACTGGTGACAACGATCGCTATCAGTCCCGCGAGTCCGACAAACATCCACACTTGCCTGGGAATGCGGCTACCCGAGCGGACTGCGGCAACGACTAGAATCAGCCCAGCCGCCAGTGCTCCGCCACGCGATGCGGTTTGAATGATGCCGAACAAGAGTAACGACCCCGATACCGCAGCGGCGATTCTCCAGACGAACCTCGTCCCGAATATAACAACCGCTAGACTTGCCGCCATGCCGATGAGCATGAACGTGGCGAAATAATTTGGATTAAAGGTGGAAAAGCCGGCCACCGGCCGCCGGTTCATCACAAGGTCCGGCACCAGGTGGATGAGGTTGCAAAAAACGACCGCACCCAGCAGCGCTCCTCTCCATCGAGCCGATTGATAGCGGCTGTACAGGGCGAGAGCAAGAAAGGCGGAAATGAAAAACGTATGCCGGTACCAGAGATACATGCCGGCAAAATGCGACCCCTCGATTCTCCATACTGAGATCAGAGCCAGAATGATATTTACGCCAATCAAACCCACGAAGACCGGCGAAATACGGAGGTCCTGCCGTAGAGAACCTATCGTGCACAGGATTATGGTGGCCAGCAGCAGTGTTCGATATGCAAAGAACACGGATGCTGCGCCTCCGCTTCCGCCCAGCGGTGTGACGAGAATGAGAGTAACAACGCATATCGTGATGGCCAGTTGCAGCCGCGTTTCGATTCCTAATACCTTCAGCATCGCTTCACTCTAACATCGAGGCCAAATTCGGTCCCGACTGCCCTTCTTCAGCAGTCGAAATGACAGAATTTGTTATTTTTCACGCTTACCGCGCCGCCAAATCACGGATTCTCATGACAAAGCAATATGGCTACCCGCTTGCACGATACAGAACGGCTGTTAGGCCAAACTGGAATGGTTCAAATCTGGACGCTGAATAGCGGATTGACAGCATGGTGGCCCTTACTTAACATCACTGGCCGACGACAGGGTTTGGCGTAGCAAAAATAATCGAAGACGTACCAACTTGGAGGGAAAACGTTAATGAAGAATAATCGAGGATTTTCACTTTTGGAATTGTTGATCGTGGTGGCAATCATTCTGATCATCGCGACGATCGCGATTCCTAGCTTGCTTCGGTCCCGTCAGGCTGCCAATGAATCTTCTGCGGTCGCGAACCTGAGGACAATCAATACTGCTGAAGTCACCTATCTCTCGTCAGCGGGTGGCAACTTCGGCACAATCAACGACCTGGTTACTGCCGGACTGATCGATTCGCGCTTTACTGCTGGTAATCCTCCTGTGTCCGGATACACCTTTTCGGTCGCGGCGGCCCTTTCTGACTACACCGGAACCGCCACGCCGTCTTCAACCAACGCCGGCCGGTACGGATACTGGAGCACGCCGGATGCTGTCGTGCGTTACGCTTCGGCTACCAGTTCGACCTGCAACCCGTGCTACCCGACTGGTTTCTCCGGGGCGCCGGTTCAATAAGAGTGTTCTTGCTCTGAATGCTTTGTCCTCTAGTCGAAACGCGGCCTGTTAACACAAGAACGGGCCGCGTTTTTGTCTTTTCTCAACGACATGACCCTGCGCGTGAGCACTTTGCCGGAATTTGTCAGAATGCGGGATCTGGTGGTACTGGAAGTTGTTGATTATTTTGGAATTGTAAGGATGGTTCGGAAGGTGCACTAAGGAGGGCGGCCGAAAGATGTTACAACGATGCGGCCACAGGGATGGAACCTTATGAAGAAAAGTCAAGGATTCTCGCTTTTGGAATTATTGATCGTGGTAGCGATCATTCTGATTATCGCGACCATCGCCCTTCCCAGCCTGTTGCGCTCTCGTCAGGCTGCAAACGAGTCAGCTGCAGTTTCGAACCTGCGAAACCTAAACACAGCTCAAGTTTCGTACTCATCCACGCATACCGGCTCCTATGGTTCAGTTCAGGACCTGGTGACTGCAGGGTTAATCGACAGTCGATATTCGAGCACTCTGTCCGGATATAACCTCGTGATCACGATCTCCGGTAACGCGTTGGACTATACGGCGACAGCGATAGCTCGCGGACAGAACGATGGCCGATACGATTATTACAGCGCCCCCGATTACGTTATCCGCTACAGTACAGACACCAGTCGTGCCCCAACAGGACTTACCGGCGAACCCGTCCGGTAACAAGTCCGCTCTGTGGGCACTGGCGCTCTGTCTGTTGCTGGTGGGTGTGTGCTATGGGAACTCGTTAGGGAATGCATTCATTCTCGATGATGTTCTCATAGTCGCCGCCAACGAACAGATCCGCAGCATTCAACCGCTGCACTTTCTTCTTCAGCCCTACTGGGGAGAACAGCTCAACGGCGGAATCTACCGGCCATTGACGATATTTTCCTACTCCCTGGAGTACTCGATTTGGCAAGGCTGGCCTGCCGGTTTTCGACTCGTCAATCTGTTGCTGCATGTTCTGAACGGTTGGTTGGTGTTCTTGCTCGCGCGCAGTCTCTTGAGGTCCAAGCTCGCCGGCTTTGCGGCAGCCGGTCTCTATGTGGTCCATCCGGTAAATACGGAAGCCGTCGTGAGCATCGTTGGAAGAAGCGAATTGCTCGCGGCGACCGGGTTTTTTGCAGGCTGGCTTGCTTTTCGCAAGGGCCGAACCTGGTGCGCGGCGGCTGCTTATTTCATGAGCCTGCTCGCGAAGGAAAGCGCCATCACGCTTCCGGCGATCATCGCGCTTGAGATGCTTTTCGCCGAAGGCGGTGTTCGCAGAGTCCGCGATTCCTGGAACCGGTTTGCGGTGTTAGGTGCGACGGCGGTTGCGTATCTTGGGCTTCGCTTCTACGTGTTGGGCGGGCTGGGGATTCCCAGGGTCAACCAATACCTCCACGGCAGCCTCACGTTTTGGGACCGATGGATCACTTCCGGGAGGGTATTTCTCCGGTACTTTCAACTGCTCCTGTGGCCGGTTCAGATCACCGGCGATTATGACTTCAATTCGGTGCCGGTCGCTACGCTACGAGACTGGGACGCGTGGCTTGGATTGACGATTGTTGCCGCCTGCATATTCGTCGCCGTACGCACCGCCAGGAACCGGCCCATGCTCAGCCTCGGTATTCTTTTCTTCTTTGTAGCGCTGCTGCCTGTTTCCAACTGGATATTGCCTATCTCTCTTCTGATGGCCGAGCGGTTCCTTTATCTTCCCCTGTTTGGTTTTGCTCTGCTTGGAGGGGGTTTTTGGGCAGGGATTGACGATCGGAGAATCCGCCGATGGACCGCAGCAGGTGTCCTAAGCGTCGCGGCCATTCTCTGTATCGGCCACAACTACATCTGGCAGGACAAACTCACATTTCACAGGAATTTGGTTCGGGTGTCGCCGGAAAACGCCAGAGGAAGACTGGGATATGGATTTGCGCTTTTGAACGTGGGGAAGACGGAGGATGCCAGGGTCCAGTTTCAAGAGGGCCTGCGCATCCTGCCCAACAGCGCGCCACTTCTGGCTGGCCTGGCCGCCGCTATTATGCGGATAGATCATAACTGCGATCGTGTTCGTCCGATGCTGGGCCTGGCTCTCGTCGAGGATGCCAGTCAATGGCAGAGCTTGTGGGTTCTCGGAGATTGCTTCGCGGAAGAAGGGCAGACAAGCCTCGCCGAGGCAGCCTACAGACGAGCGGTTCGAATCACCGATTTCCCGGATCCCTTGCTGCTTTATTCCTGGGGGCGTTCTTTGGAGGATTTGGGAGATCGTTCCACCGCGATTACCGCCTATGAGCGCGCCGCCAAAATCGATCCAATGGACGAGGTCATCAAGATGAGGCTCAAGGTGTTGAGGAATTAGACGCCGCGCAAAGTTGTCATGAAATTATCGGTCATCGTCCCTGCTTATAACGAAAAAGCAACTATCAAGGAGATTCTGACCAGAATCGAAAAGGCTCCGTACGACAAGGAAATCATCGTTGTTGACGACGCCTCGACCGACGGCACCAGACAAGTCCTCGAGCAGATGGACGCCGAGCGCCTCTTCCCGTCGGCGCGCTTCATTTACCATTCGGTGAATCAAGGGAAGGGCGCCGCACTGCGAACGGGAATTCGTGAAGCGGCGGGCGACATTGTCCTGATACAAGATGCCGACCTCGAGTATGACCCTTGCGAATACGGTGTCCTGATTCAGCCGATCGTGGCCGGCCTTGCGGATGCCGTGTACGGGTCGCGCTTTCTGTCGGGCCCGCATCGCGTGCTGTTCTTCCGGCATTTCGTTGGGAACAGGATTCTGACGCTCATGTCCAATTTGTTTACGGATCTGAATCTGACGGACATGGAGACCGGATTCAAAGCGTTCCGTCGCGAGCTGTTTTCCACGATAAGCATCGAAGAAAATCGATTCGGGTTTGAGCCGGAAATTACCGCGAAAATCGCCAGACTTCGCTGCCGGCTCTACGAAGTCCCGATTTCTTATTTCGGACGAGACTATAGCCAGGGAAAGAAAATCACCTGGAAAGATGGTATCGCCGCGCTTTACTTCATTTTGAAGTACAACCTGCGGCGGCGGTCCTAACGTCAATCTGAACGCGGTCTAAATCCGCGACTACAAATGGGATGACAAAAGTATTAATCATCGGTGCAGGGCCTTCGGGGCTCGCGGCAGCCTATGAACTGGCTGGCCAGGGCGCGTCCGTTACCGTCCTGGAAAAGCTGGACCAGGTCGGCGGGTTGGCTCGGACGATCAAACACGAAGGGTGTCTTTTCGATATCGGGCCACATCGATTCTTTACGAAGAACGATGAGGTGCGACAGTTCTACATCGATGTACTTGATACGGACATCGTCACCGTACAAAGGCTGACGCGAATTCTCTATAACAATCGGCTGTTCAATTATCCGCTTACTCCGTTGAACGTGATTGGCGGTTTGGGAGTTGCCGAATGTGTTCACGTCCTGAGCGATTATGCACTCGCCCAAGTTCAGCAGGTCATCAATTATCGAGAAGCTCAAACGTTTGAAGAGTGGGTAACGCAGCGGTTTGGTGGCCGGCTGTTTGAGACGTTCTTCAAGACCTATACCGAAAAAGTGTGGGGTTTGCCGTGCTCCCGCCTGAGCGCCGACTGGGCCGCTCAGCGCATCAAGAGCCTGAGCCTGCCGCAGGCGATCCGAAATGCCTTGTTCAAGACTAACGGCCGCACGACGGTCAAAAGCCTGATCGATGAGTTCCTGTTTCCGCGGCTCGGCTCCGGACAGCTTTACGAAAAGATGGCCGCGTACGTTCAGCGGTTCGGCGGCGGTATCCGGAAGGGCTGCAAGGTTAAGCGAATTATGCGGGAAAGAGACCGAGTGCGGTCGGTCATCGTTGAAGACTCAAACGGTTCGTTCGACGTGATCGAAACCGATTTCCTTTTATCGAGCGCGCCACTTACAGAGACCGTCGAGATGATGGTGCCAGCAGCACCTCATGACGTTCGAGCGGCATGCCGCGCGCTCCGTTTTCGGGACCACATTGGAGTTCATCTGAAGTTGGAAGGCAGACCTTTCCCTGACAACTGGATTTACATTCATTCGAAAGACGTGAAGATGGCCCGCGTTTCCAACTACCGTAACTTTTCCGCGGCGATGTCCGGCGATAACCCGAATATCAGTCCTGTTACCGCTGAATACTTCGCGTGCCACAACGACGCTCTCTGGACATCCTCCGACGACGCCCTGATTTTCCTGGCAACCGCTGAGCTCCAACAGATGGGATTGATTCACTCGGAAAATGAGGTTCTGTCCGGGTTCGTTGTCCGAAGCGAAAACGCCTATCCCATGATGGAACTCGGTTACGAACAACACATTTCGTTGATCAAGGCATGGGTGGACGGTTTTGAGAATCTCTTGCCCATCGGCCGTTCCGGAATGTTCAAGTACAACAATCAGGATCACGCTATAGCCACAGGGTTGCTGGCCGCAAGAACCGCTTTAGGCCTTGCCAAATTTGACCCATGGCTGGTGAACATCGACGCCGAATACCTCGAGGAAACCCAGGCGCATGGAACTTAACCGCAGATTGATTGTTCGCACTGCAGCGTTTTGTCTACTGATCGTTGGGGTTTGCTACGCGAATTCGATCCACAATGATTTCATCCTCGATGACTTCCTGATCGTCGCTTCCAACCCGGACATCCGAAACATCACGCCGGTCCATTTTCTACTGTCGCCGTTTTGGGGAGAAAAGGGCCCGGCCGGAATCTATCGCCCGCTGGTCATCTTGTCGTTCTCCATCGAGTATTCGATCTGGCACAGATGGGCGCCAGGTTTTCGGTTGGGCAACTTGTTGCTGCATGCGATCAACGGCTTTCTCGTATTTCTGCTGGCGCGCACCCTGATCGGATCCATTCCGGCGGCCTGGGCTGCCACAGCGGTGTACCTGGCCCATCCTGTCCATACCGAAGCCGTTGCGGGTATAGCCGGCCGAAGCGAATTGCTCGCAGCCATGTTCTTCTTTTTGGCCTGGCTGTTGTTTCGTCAGAGGAGAACGGCGCTGTGCGCCGTCGCATTTCTGCTGAGCTTGCTCAGCAAGGAGAATGCGATTGCGTTTCCTGCTGTCATCGTTCTGGACACGTGGATTTCGGAAGGAAGCTTCAAGAAGGTTCTGCTGGAGTGGAGACGCTTTGCCCTGGTCGCGAGCAGCGCCGCCGTATACCTTGCTTTGCGGTTGTTGGCGTTGGGCTTCATCGCGATGCCGCAGTCCGCGCAATATTTGGGTGGCCGCTGGACACTCTTGCAGCGTGAGTTCACATCCGGACGCGCGTTCCTGAAGTATTTCCAACTGCTGGTGGCCCCACTCGACGTCACCGGGGACTACGACTTCAATTCGATCCCGCTCGCGAACGCGGGCAATTGGGATGCGTGGCTGGGATTGTTGATGATTGCAGCGACGATCCTCTTTGCTTTCCGCGTCAGCAAAAAACAGCCTGTAATCGGCTTCGCTATTTTGTTCTTCTACATCACGATGCTGCCGATGTCGAACTGGCTCATTCCGACCGGATTGATAATGGCCGAGCGATATCTTTATGTGCCTTCGCTCGGGTTCGCGCTCATCGTGGGAATGATCTGGGCGAATATCCGTGGGAACGAAATCCGAAGGATACTCGGGGCCGGTGTGATGGCCGTCGCAGCTCTGCTTTGTATCAGTCACAATTACGTCTGGCAGGACAACCTCACGTTCTACTCGAACATGGTGCGCGTTTTGCCGGAAAACATCCGCGGCCGGCAAGGCTATGGTGTGGCTCTTGTCGGTATCCACCGTACGGCGGAGGCGCGAGAACAGTTTGAGGCCGGACTTCGCATTGCGCGGAACGCTCCACTGCTCGTAGGCCTGGCGGGAGTGCGAATCCAGATGGAGCACAACTGCGATAGCGCGCGGCCACTTTTGAATGAAGCGCTCAGTATTCAGCGGAGTGACATCTTCGCCCGCTGGACGTTGGCCGAGTGCCTTGAAAGGGAAGGCGAAATGACCATGGCTGAACAGACCTATCGTCAAGCTGTGGCCGACGCGCAATTTCCCGACCCCAGACTGTTGTTTGATTGGGGGCGGTCGCTCGAGGGAACAAGGCACCCATCGGAGGCCCTGGAAGCCTACCGGCGGGCTGCCCTCATTGATCCGAATGATTTTGCGATCAAACAAAAATTGGCGCGTTTGTCCGGGCCGCGGTAGGAGGACGAGGAGTCTGACGCCTCTCCCTCCTGAATGGGTCCCATTGATCTCGGGACTTCATCTGACTTAATCTCAGATTTATGCCTTACGGTCTCGTGCTTTTCTTGTTCTTACTACAGCCTCAGCAGGCCGGCCCGAATCTGAATGATTTAGTGGATGGAGTCGAGCGGTCATTTGCCCGGATGAAGGATTTCTCGGCGGATTTTGTTCAGATTGGAGATTCTTTGAACCGAAAGCAACAGGAGTCGGGTCATTTGTATCTGATGCGTCCCCGGATGATGCGGTGGGAATACAAGAACCCTGAAGAGAAATTGTTCGTTTCAGACGGCAAAACCGTCTACTTCTATGTGCCGGCCGACCGCCAGGTCAATAAGGAGGCGGTCCGGGAAACGCTGGATGACCGGATTCCACTCATGTTTCTGCTTGGAAGGTCCGATCTTCGGAAGGAATTCACGCGTTTTGACCTGCTCAACACCAAGCCCTTCCTGCAAGGGACCAAGGTGGTGCGCATGTATCCGCGAAGAAAGACGGACCTGACCGAAGTGGTGATGGAAGTGGACCCCGCGAATTATCAGATACGCAGGCTTCTGCTCTCCCACTCCGATGGATCGCATTCGGAATTTGTCTTCAGTAATATCCAAACCGATGTCGGCCTCCGGTCTTCTTTGTTTAATTTCAAAGTGCCGCCCGGAGTTGAGGTAATAGACGGGATAGGTCACTAGGCCAACCTTCTCCCTTGATATGGAATTTACGTGCAAATATGCCAAGCCTTCCGGCGAAGTGGTTAAAGTGGTGCTCGTCGGGCAGAACACGGATGAAGTGCGGCACAGGCTCCAAGAACAGGGCTTTTTGCCGATCTCGATCCGGACCCGCGGCTGGTCTATCTCGTTCCGGCCCCGCCGCCGGGAGACGATCAAGCCCGACGATTTCATCCATTTCAACCAGCAGTTCGTCGCTCTGATCAGGGCCGGTCTGCCGATCCTTCGTGGGCTCGATCTGCTGAAGGAACGCATCCGTAACCCCCTGCTCCGCCAGCACATCGAAGAGGTACGGGACCGTGTGCACTCGGGGGCGTTGCTGTCGGAGGCGTTGCGGGCTCAGGGCGTTTTCCCGGCGGTTTACACCGCCTCGGTTTTCGCGGGCGAACGCAGCGGCAACCTTGTCGAGGTCATCACGCGTTATATCCAGTACGAAAAGACGATCCTCACGGTCCGGAAGCGCTTTCTAAATTCCTTAATCTATCCGGCCTTCCTGGTTGTCCTTTCAATAGTGATGGTTGTCGTGATTTTGACCTACGTCATACCACGCTTTGCTGAACTGTATGCCGGGCTGAATACGGCGTTGCCGCTCTCGACGCAGATCCTGATTGGTGTTTCAAACGCGATTCAGAGTCAGCTCATCTTGATCGTGCCGTTGACGGTGGGTGGCATTGTGGCGCTGAAGGTATGGGCTGGATCCAAGAGCGGACGGCATTGGGTTGACGAACTGAAGCTGAAGGCGCCGATTCTCGGAAATTTGTGGACCATGTTTTCCATGGCGCAGCTGTCGCGAACACTGGCCACGCTACTTCAAGGTGGAATCCCACTTGTTGCGGCACTGGAGGTCGCGCGCGATGCTTCCGGCAATCGGGTGATCGGTGATTCGATCCGGAGCGCGATAGGCCAGGTTCGAGAAGGGAAGTCGCTTTCGGACAGCCTGGAGCGGACGGGGCATTTTCCGGATCTCGCTCTCGAAATGATTCGCGTGGGCGAACAGACGGGATCGTTGCCCGACATGCTGAATCACGTGGCGGACTTCTACGATGAGGATGTGAGTATTCGATCTACTGCGCTATTGAGCTGGGTCGAACCGGTCATTCTCATCTTCGTTGCGGTATTTGTCGCCAGTATTTTGATTTCGCTGTACATGCCCATATTCAGCATTCGAGGTTCGATGCAGCCAACATGAAAGAAGTAAGCGAAGCCAAACAAAATGACCGCGTAACCGCGAGGCGACTCGCTGACCGGTATCATTACGAGTTCGTCGATCTAAAGGGTATTCATCTAGACCTGGAGCTGTTCCATTCGACGCAGGTCGACCTGATGTTCCGGTACAACTTTGTACCCCTGCGGATGGAGGGGAATGCGCTTGTCGTGGCCATGGCGGATCCGAGCGATCTTATCGTCATTGACGAAGTCTCTGCCTTGCTCGGCCGCCCGCTGATCATCAACGTCGCCCCGCTTTCTGAAATTCAAGATCTGCTGAAGAAATCGGAATCGTCGCAGCGCATGCTCGAAGAAGCGACCGAGGGGTTCAAGCTGGATCTGATCCGCGAGGACGAATCCGGTGAAGAGACGATCACGATCGAGAAGATCACCCAGGGCGAATCGAGCCCGATCATCCGCCTCGTGGATACGATCATTTTCACTGCACTTGAGCGGCGAGCCAGCGATATTCATATTGAGACCCGTGATACCGAGGTCGGCGTGAAATACCGCATTGACGGGTCACTGAACGAAGCGATGGCGCCGATTGCGAAGGAACACCACTCGACGGTCATCTCAAGAATCAAAGTCATGTCCGAGTTGGACATCGCCGAGCGCCGGGTTCCGCAGGACGGGCGGTTCAAAACCAGATACAAAGGGCGATCGATCGACTTTCGTGTTTCGATCATGCCATCGATACACGGTGAGGACGCCGTTATCCGTATCCTCGACAAGGAATCCATCAGCGACAAATTTCGAACGTTGAGCCTGGAAGTGGTCGGTTTCTCGGAGGGGGACATCAAAAAGTTTCGACGCTATATCAACGAACCATACGGCATGGTTCTGGTCACCGGACCAACCGGCAGCGGCAAGACGACGACGCTTTACGCGGCCTTGATGGAAATCAAAAACGAGGAGGACAAGATCCTTACGATCGAAGATCCCGTCGAATATCAGATCCGGGGCATCACGCAGATTCCGGTGAATGAAAAGAAAGGGCTCACGTTCGCGCGCGGCCTTCGCTCCATTCTGCGCCACGATCCCGACAAGATCATGGTCGGCGAAATTCGCGACGTCGAAACGGCTCAAATCGCTATCCAGTCCGCACTCACCGGACATCTGGTTTTCACCACGGTCCACGCGAACAACGTCGTGGACGTTCTTGGCCGGTTTCTGAACATGGGAGTGGACCCGTACAATTTTGTGTCGGCGCTCAATTGCATCCTGGCCCAACGTCTTGTTCGCATGATCTGCTCCAATTGCAAAAAGCAGGTGCAACATTCGGAACAGCTCTTGACCGAATCAGGTCTGAATCCCGAAAAGTATCGAGATTTCATTTTCTATGAAGGCGAAGGGTGCCTCGACTGCAACGGCACGGGATTCCGTGGCCGGACCGCCATTCAGGAATTACTGGACCTCTCCGACCGCATCCGGGAAATGATCATTGATCGGAAACCCACGTCCGAAATCAAGCGTGCCGCGCATTCTGGGGGTATGACGTTCCTCCGTGAGCACGCGCTGGACAAGGTGTTCGCAGGCATTACGACATTGAAGGAAATCAACAAGGTTACATTCATTGAGTAAAAGTCTCGTCGAAAAAATCACGGAGGTCTTTCAAGCGCGAGTGCCATTATGGGCCTGCGAGCTTACGTCAAAGCACATCATTGTAGCCGGCGTGAACAAGAATCGCAGTCAGGTCGCAGCCAAACTGGCCATGGATCTCGGGTCTGGCACTTTTGCGGGTTCGCTGACCGGTACGAATATCCACAATCTGGAGACATTGCGATCCAATCTGAAAGACCTGTTAAGCCAGGTGGGTTTCAAAGGATCGGAGATTGTCGTCATCGTGCCGGATGACGCGGCACGGATTGCGTTTCTGACCGCGGAGCGACTATCCAAGGACCCGGAGGTCGTGCAGACATTCATCCGATGGAAGCTCAAGAAGACCGTCCCTTTTGATGTGGACCAAGCGCAGGTGGCGTTTCGGATTCTCGGGCCACACGATGGCGCCACAAGTGTAGACATACTCGTAGCAGTCTCACCCCGCTCTGTTGTTGAGGAGTACGAGAGCCTCTTTGATTCTCTGGGGATCCATGCGGGACTGGTGTTGCCTTCGACGCTCGCGGCATTGAATCTGTTCGATGTGCCCCCTAAAGACACTCTGTTTCTGAAAATCGCACCGGATTGCATGACCACGACTGTCTTTCAGAACCGGCGTATGCAGTTCTACCGCCGCGTTAGCGGCATGCCGCTCTATGATGCTGTGTATCCGACCGTGATGTATTACCAGGACAAACTTGGAGGAAAGGCGCTGGAACAATTAACTGTCTGTGGGTATGACTCAGACATACGATCATCAGTTGATGAGCTTCAAGAAAAACTGGGTTTGCGTGCTCTGCGTCTGGGGCCCAAAAGCATCGACGACATGTTCAAGCCTGTCCTGGGCGGGATCCATTTGTCACACCCTGAAGGGGTGGTGTGAAGTATGGCAGAGTTTGATCTAAACCTCTCAACCCGGCCATTTCCGGCATATCGCCTGGTCAACCTGGCACTGGCGAGCGTTTTGATCGCCCTGATAGTCATATCGGCATGGCAGGCGTACGGGTTCGTCCAGTTTTCGTCGATGACGCGCGCCATCCGCAAAACGGACGAAGAAGCGCGAGTCGAAGCCGAAGCGTTGGGACGTCACCTTGCGGAATTGGAATCCCGGCTGGATCGGCCTGAAGCGGCCGCCAAGTTGACCGAGATCGGATTTTTTAATCGGTTAATCGCGCGGAAAGAGCTTTCGTGGACGCGGCTGTTTGCGAATCTTGAAGAACTGGTTCCCAATACGGTTCACCTCGTCAGCCTGACACCGGACGTCGGCACGAATGGAGCCATCGCTCTGAACATCATCGTACGCGGCCGGAGCATCGCGGACGTCAGCCAATTCATCGAAGCTCTTGAGCGGTCGTCGCCCGTGTTCGAGAAGGTGGCCGTGTCCATCGAACAAAAAAGTGACTTGGGTGGAACGACCGACGTCGAGCTGTCATTGACAGCCAATTACTATCCGCAGAAGGAAACCAGATGATGTCCCTGTACCGGCGCCAGCGTCAACAGTATGTGTTTGCGGCTCTGCTCGGCGTGATCGCAGTCGTCAACCTGCTTTTCTTCTTCATTTTGTATCAGCCGGCGCGTTCGGAGTATTACGGGTTGCAGGAATCGATTGAGAAACTTCATGCGCAAGTGCAATCGCGAAAACAGTCGGTGGACCGACTCGAGAAACTCAATGCCCAGCTGGAAACTTCAGGACAGGATCGCCGCAAGCTCTTCACGACGCATTTCATAAGCCGGGCTACCGGTTACTCGCAAATCCTGCCTAAACTCGAGATGATTGCCCAGCACGCCGGTGTCAAAACAACGCGCAAAGATTACGCCATCGACGAAGCTCCGCAATATAGCCTGTATTCGGTTAAAATAAGAATGCCGGTGACCAGCGGGTACTCGAATATTGTTGACTTCATCAGGAGCCTCGAAAACTCGGACACGTTTTTCATCATCAACTCCATCGACGTGCGAGGCACTATTTCGGCGACACCTGCGGCACCGGAAATCTCGCTGGCTTTGAGTCTGGAGACGTTTTTTTATCAATGACCAAGCAGTATCGGCAAAAGCTGAACATTTTTATCATTTTGCTCGTGGTTCTGGGGCTAACCTTGGTGCTCGGCTACCGCATGAGTAGTCCTCCCAGCGTTTTCACCGTGCAGCCGCCCGAGCCGAAGCCAGCGGCGAATGTGCCAACGGCGAGCGACGCGAGGATCCGCTTGGATTTGGTGGATAAGCCCGAAGAATCCGAAGCCGGCCGGACGAACGTGTTTCAATATCGGCAAGGCCGTCCCGCTCCGGATCCCGAAGGCTCCAAACCGGCGCCAGTGACGCCGCCGGGTCTAGTGACACCGCCTGTGCCTACAGTCGCGCCTACTCCGCGTCCGCCAACGGCGCCTCCCCCGCCGCCGCCTATTCCACTCAAATATCAGGGCTTTGCCGTTCTGAATTTCGGGAATTCAGGCACGCCCGCACTGACAGCCTTCCTATCGGATGATTCTTCACATCATTACAACGTCTCTGTTGGTGAGGTCTTGTTGGGACGATATCTCATTGTTGGAATCACCGACAAGAACGTCGAGGTCGAAGACTTGCAAAACAACCGGCGGCAGGTATTTCCGCTCCTGAAATAGCCATGAAGCACAAACGAGACGACGGGTTTTCCCTGGCAGCGCTGATCTTTTTCCTGACCGCGGCCTCGATTTTGATGGCTGCAGCAGTGCCGGCTTATCAAATACAAGCGCAGCGCGACCGCGAAGAAGAGTTGATCTTTCGCGGCGGGGAGTACACGCGCGCCATTCAAAAATATCAGCGGAAATTTGGAATTTATCCTCCCTCCATCGATGCATTGGTCGAAACGAACGGGCTTCGATTCGTTCGCCGGCCGTACAAAGATCCCATTACCGGGAAGGATTTTCGTCTGATCAGCATCAATCCCGACGGAAGCATCAACGGCTCGATTGCAACCGGCCAGGGCAACAATGTGCCGCTTTTCGGTGATGTCCAGCAGTTCGGCGCAGGTGCGGGACAGCAGCAACAATCCCAATTATTCCAGCAACAACAGCAGCCGCAGGCCGGCTCCGAGACCACAGGCCAGGCCACGCCGCAATTGCGTTCCTCACAGCAGCAGCAGCAGCAACAACAACAGCAACAACAGTCCGGGTTCTCTCAACAGCAAGGCGTCAACCGCACTGGCGGTGTAACATCGCCAACCCAGCTCTCGCCGCAACCGCAGCAAGGACTCCAAGGGCAACAACAGCAATCCAACCCTTCCGGAAGAACTATAACCGGCGCCGGCGGCCTCATCGGTGTAGCGTCCGACAGTCCGCAATCTTCTCTTAAGGTTTACAACAAACGAGAGAAGTACAACGAGTGGGAATTCATCGCAATTCTTGGCCAACCCGGCCAGCCCGGCCAGCCTGGTCAGCCCGGCCAGCCTGGTCAACCCGGCCAACCTGGCCAACCCGGCCAGCCTGGTCAACCGCCCGTCAAACGGCCATGACGTTCTCGACAATTGAATTTCATCCGGGCCCGCGCCTGGCGAGCATTGTCTTGAATCGTCCGCCCCTGAACGTTATTAATTTGGAAATGATGGACGAGTTGAGTACCGCGTGGCGGGAGATCGAAGACATCAGAGCACAAGTCGTTGTGATCTCGGGTGCAGGGGATCAGGCGTTCTCGGCTGGCGTGGACGTTGCGGATCATGTTCCTGGCAAGGTCGATCAGATGATTGCAAAATTTCATCACGTCCTTCTGCAAATCCGCAAATCCGATTGCATCAGCGTTGCGGCGATCCACGGATACACGCTCGGTGGCGGCGCCGAACTCGCGATCATGTGTGACCTGATCATTGCAGCGGACGACACACGGATCGGCCAGCCCGAAATTTCGCTCGGCTGCTATCCACCCGTAGCCACCGCGTGCCTGCCCCGTGCGATAGGATTTCACAAAGCATCAGAGATGGTACTGATTGGCGAAGCAGTCAGCGCCGCTGCGGCGGAAAGACTCGGTCTGGTCAACGCGGTGGTTTCCCGAGCGGATCTGGATGAAACCGTCGATGCATACGTCGATCGGCTTCTAACGAAAAGTTCTGCAGTCCTGCCGCTCGCAAAGCGCGCGCTCCGCGAAGGAGCAGAACATCACTTCGAAAGAGCTTTGGAGAGAACTGAAGAGCTCTATTTGCGGGAACTCACGAAGACAGAGGACATGAACGAAGGTATACGCGCTTTTCTCGAGAAGCGTCCGCCGTCTTGGAAGAATGCCTGAAACCGCGGTCTGGTACGAATGTTGAACAAGAACGTATTCCCCTCCTTGCAAAGGAGGGGTGGACGCGCCATCAAAAAGATGATGCCGAAGGCCACCAAAGTTGGCGCGGACGGGGTGGTCAGTCCTCGAAACATCTCATCTCAAATGACCACCCCGTCTGCGCCTTTAAGGTGGCTTCGCAGCATTTTCTGGATGGCGCAGCCTCCCTTCCTGTTCCAGGAGGGGAATCCGTTAGTCTTCCAGCGCGTCGAGAACCTCGTCATAATGCTCTTCGACCTTCACCTTTGGGAAGATATGTGAGATTTTCCCCTGTTTGTCGATTATGAAAGTGGTTCTTTCAATGCCCATGTATGTTTTGCCGTACATCGATTTTTCCTTCCAAACTCCATAAGCCTCGACCACTCTCTTGTCGGTATCCGCCAGTAAGGGAAAGTTCAGCTCGTGTTTGTTCTTGAACTTCTTGTGCGATTCCATTGAATCCACGCTGACGCCGAGGACCAACGCTCCACGATCTCTGATTTCGTCGAGACCATCGCGAAAGGCGCACGCCTCTTTCGTGCAGCCGGGCGTGTCGTCCTTTGGGTAGAAATACAGGACGACCTTCTTACCCTTTAAATCCGAGAGCTTCACCTTCTGCCCGGCATCGTCCAATAGCGTGAAGTCCGGTGCTTTCTGTCCGGCTTTCGGCTCGTCATCCGGCGGTTCATTAGCTGCTTTCGACATATCATTCTCCTATAATGCAGATCTATGCAGGATCTTACGCGCGTTCGGGTTTTGAAACTCGATGAGAAACACCTTCAGCATATCGAAGATGACGTTGTCGTGGAAGAGCCCCTTGAGGTCCGCGTCAATGGCGAGAGCTTTTCGGTGACCATGCGGACACCCGGTGACGATTTTGATCTTGCCATCGGACTCTTGTGGACGGAGGGGATCATTCATTCTGCCGGCGAAATCGGAACCATGGCATACTGTCCCAACGAAGAGCAGCCCGAACTGATGAACATTGTGAATGTCGGACTTGTGGATGCGAATCGTAAGCTAGAATCGTCGCGCAGGCTGTGGTCCAACTCGAGCTGTGGTCTTTGCGGGAAGGCCACGCTTGACGCCATCCATCAGGAATGCCGGAGAATCGACAGCCGCATTACGATCAGTTACGACGTCGTCTGCACGCTGCCTTCTCGACTGCGGCAGGCGCAGTTGAATTTCGAGCGCACCGGAGGTATTCACGCTGCCGCCCTTTTCGACGCCGGTGGAAACCTGCTCTTGCTGCGCGAAGATCTTGGCCGCCACAATGCCGTCGATAAAGTTTTAGGCGCTGCGCTGCGGGACGGCACGATATTGCTTTCAGAAACGGTCATGATGGTCAGCGGCCGGCTGGGGTTCGAGATCGCTCAGAAGGCGCTTGCCGCTGGCGTTCCCATTGTCGTTTCCATTTCGGCTCCATCGAGCCTTGCGATCGAACTCGGCGATGATTTTGGAATGACCGTTGTCGGATTCCTCCGAGGCCGGTCGATGAACGTTTACACGCACTCGGAACGAGTTTCAGTATAGGGGCTAAGACTGTGGGGTCAGGACAATTTTCCCAAACACCGCCCTCGCCTCGATCAGCTCGTGACCCTTCCGCGCCTCTTCCAACGGCAACACACGATCGATGACCGGCTTCAATTGACCGCGAAACACACATTTCATGACATCGAGAAATTCGCGATGACTTCCCATGGTCGAACCGATGACCTGAACCTGGCGGAAGAAAATCTGGCGCAAGTCCGTTTGCGGTGCGAAACCGGTGGTCGCGCCGCATGTGAGCACACGCCCACCGCGCCGTGCGGAGCGCAGGCTACGAACCCAGGTATCCGCGCCGATATAGTCGACAACAACATCAACGCCGCGTCTATTTGTGAGGTCTCGGATCTTCTTGTCGAATTCCTCGGTCTTGTAGTTGATCAGGAAATCCGCGCCAAGCTGCTTTGCGCGCTGGAGTTTTTCTTCAGTGCTGGCGGTTGCGAAGACGCGGCATCCGACCATCTTTGCGATCTGGATGGCCGCCGTGCCCACGCCCGCGCCCGCGCCGAGAATCAGTACGTCTTCGCCCGGACGTATGTTCCCTTTGTTGACCATCATGCTCCAAGCCGTCATAAACACGAGTGGCGCGGCTGCGGCGTCTTCGAAGGAGATAGAATCGGGGATCGGCAGAACGATATGGGAAGGTACTTTCAGCAGTTGAGCGTATGCGCCGTCTGTGTTCTCGCCAACCATGGCGTAAGTTAGACACTGGCTGCCGAATCCCGCCGCGCAGAATTCACAGTGACCACAACTGATGCCCGGATTGATGGTGACACGCTGGCCGATTCTGAGGCCCGAAACTTCCAGTCCAATCTCGCGAATGACACCAGCGGCGTCACTACCAATGATCTTTGGCATCGGCACTTTGATTCCGGGCATTCCTCGGCGGAGAAAAATGTCGATGTGATTAATCGACGCCGCCTTAACCTCGATCACCACGTCACCCCGAGCGGGGGCCGGTTCCGGCACGTCTTCGGATCGAAGAACTTCGGGGCCGCCATGTCTATCAAAAACGACTGCTTTCATGCGAGGCAGTTAGTCTATCCTACGTTTCATGAACATTAAAACTGTTGCCGTGATTGGCGCAGGCATCATGGGACGTGGTATTGCGCACGTTTCCGCTCTTGCCGGATTCGATACTGTGTTGAATGACATTTCCGACGATCTGCTGCAGGACGCACTGACGCGAATCCGCCGGGATCTGCAGAAGGGCGTTGACCAAGGGAAAATCACAAATGCCAGCATGCACTCTGCGCTCGAACGCCTGGCGTTGGGTACAAGTCTCGAACACTCCGGCGCGAGCGCGGATCTTGTCATCGAGGCCGTGCCGGAAAGGATCGATCTCAAACTCGATGTCTTTGCGCGGCTCGATCGAGCGTGCCCGCCTCACGCGATCCTGGCTTCAAATACATCGGCGTTGAGCATTACGGAAATTTCGTCTGCCACCAAGCGGCCTCACCGGTTCATCGGTATGCATTTTTTCAACCCGGTACACAAAATGAAGCTGGTCGAAATCATTCGCGGTCTCCAGACCGACGACGAGACATTCAGGGTTGTCGAGGCCGTTGCCCACAAGATGGGCAAAGAGACCGTTGGAGTCCATGAATCTCCCGGTTTCGTCACCTCGCGGATTAATGCCCTGATCGGTAATGAAGCGTTTTACATGTTGCAGGAAGGCATCGCTAGCGCCCGCGATATTGACAAGGCGCTGAAGTTGGGGCTGAACCATCCGATGGGACCATTTGAGATGATCGATCTGGTAGGCCTCGATACCCGGCTAAGCATTCTCAATTTTCTTTACCAGACTTTGGGGGAGAAATACCGCCCCTGTCCGCTTCTGGTGAAGTATGTGAAGGCCGGCCGCCTTGGCAAGAAGGTGGGGAAGGCTTGTGTCGAGCCGCCACAGATGCTGATGGCTTGAGCGGTGATGTTCTTTCCGGCATCCGACGCAAGGAATACCACCAGGTTCGCAACTTCCTCAGGTTTAACCATCTCCCCAAGTGGAACCCGCGACAGCGCCTGGCGTTTGAACTCCTCCACGGAGATACCCTGCGCTGCAGCGATGTCCTCCATCCCGGAACGCGCCATAGCCGTATCCACCCATCCGGGGCAAAGCGCATTCACCGTAATCTTTCGTGGCGCAAGCTCGAGCGCGAGGGCACGGGAGAAACCGATCAGTCCCGTTTTGGCCGCGCAGTAAGCCGTATAACCCGGCACACCAAATTTTCCGAGCACGGACGACATCATGATGATCCGCCCGCCGTTTGGGATGTGAGGGACAGTTGCGCGAATGACGTAGTAGGTACCGACAAGATTTGTTTGGATGATGTCCAGCCATGGGAGCGTGGTTGAGGCATCGACCGGTGTCACTCCCGATATACCGGCATTGTTTACCACGATGTCGGCTTTTCCGAACCGATCGAGGATCCGCCGGACACCCGTCTCCACATTCTTCGGATCGCGAATATCCATCGCAACCGCTATGGATCGTTCCCTTCCAAGATCTTCGATCGACGATCTTGCGCAGAGAGCAACGTTCGCGCCTTCCTGATGAAGTCTTCGGGCAATAGCTAATCCGATCCCGCGGCTCGCGCCGGTTATAATGGCAACCTTGTTCATGAACATACACGGCAAGGTAGCACTAATCACCGGTTCTGCAAAGCGCATTGGGCGCGCGATAGCCGTCGAGTTGGGCAGAAGGGGCGCGCGGGTTGGAATTCACTATCGGTCCAGTGAGCGTGAGGCACGGGAGACGCTCAAGATGCTTCAGGAAGCTGGAGCCGACGGTGCTCTTTTCCAAACCGAACTCACCAACACTCTGGCTGTGGAGCAGATGTTTCGCGATATCGCCGCCAGATTCGGGAGTCTCGATATCCTCGTAAACAACGCTGCTGTATTCTCTCCGTCGACGGCGGAACAAACATCGCCGGACCAGTGGGATCAGCAAATGAATTCCAACGCAAAGGCGGCATTCTTCACGGCTCAACAGGCAGCTACTCTGATGGTCAACCGCGGTCAAGGTAAAATCATCAACCTCGCGGATGTTGCCGGTGAAGTCATCTGGCCTGCTTATTTTGCCTACAGCGTTTCGAAAGCGGCACTAATTGCCGTGAACCGTGGACTGGCCAAAGCTTATGCGCCACACATTCAAGTTAACGCGATTGCGCCTGGTCCCGTACTGTTTCCCGAACACTACACGGAGGACCAGAAGCAATCCGCAATTGAGAGAACGCTTCTGAAGCATCAGGGGAGTGTTCAGGATATCGTCAGCGCCGTTATTTTCCTTATTGAGAACGATTACATCACGGGCGAGTTGATTCACGTCGATGGCGGACGGCACTTGCTGTGAACGCCAGCTAAAGCCCGCGTTCTCACAGCGCAGCGATGATCGCGCCGGTGAATTCACCGGTGGAAGCAGTGCCTCCAAGATCGCGAGTAACTTTCTCGCGTTTTTCAAGCACGCGGTTCAAGGCGGATTCGATGCGGTCTCCCGCAGCACGTTCGCCGATATGGCGGAGCATCATGATGGCTGAGAGAAGAAGCGCCGTGGGATTGGCAAGGTTTTTCCCCGCGATGTCGGGTGCGGTCCCGTGGACAGCTTCAAACAGAGCCGCTTTCTCACCCAGGTTGCCGCTGGGCACGACACCCAAACCACCGACTAGGCCTGCGGCAAGATCCGACAAGATATCTCCGTACAGGTTTTCCATCAGCAGTACGTCAAACTGATAAGGATTCATGACAAGCTGCATGCAGGTATTGTCGACGATCTTTTCGTCGTGCTCGATTTCGGGATAGTTCACTGCGACACGCTGGAAGCATTGCAGAAATAGGCCATCCGACTTTTTCATGATGTTCGCTTTATGCACGGCAGTAACTTTCTTTCTTCCAAACTTTCGCGCGTACTCGAAAGCGAATACCGCAATTCGCGTACTTGCTTTCTCTGTAATGATCTTCAGCGATTCCACAACCCCCGGAACGACTTCGTGCTCGAGCCCCGAGTACAAGCCCTCGGTGTTTTCACGCACGATGATCAAGTCCACTTCGCCAAATCGCGATGGTACGCCTGGCAGATTGCGCACCGGCCGGAGGTTCGCATACAGATCGAGCATTTTCCGCAGCCGGACGTTGACGCTCTCAAACCCGCTCCCAATCGGCGTTTCGACGGGCCCTTTCAACGCGACGCGGTTTCGGCGAACCGACTCGATGACCTCGTCCGGTAGCGATGATCCCGACAAGTCCTGCGCGTGTCCGCCGACAACAAACCTCTCCCACTCGATCCGGACGCCAGCAGCTTCGACGATGCGAACCACCGCCGCACAGACTTCGGGACCGATGCCGTCGCCCGGAATCAATGTGACGTGATGTGTCATGGCTGCGGAATTTATAACATCTTTGTGCCCCTCACGACATAAATGTGCGCCGCAGCAGAGATTTTTCCGTTATTTGTCAAGCTTTCTTCAAAGCGAGGCGAGATTCTCTGAATGCCGCGTCAGCCGTGCGTTTCCGCTGAAACGCGTGCTTGACACGGCCTATAGCGTGAGATATAAAGCGCAGCGTTGTTCAAGACCGATAACTCTCAATTACCGAGGAGGAGCACATGAACAAGGGCGAGTTAATAGACAAGATCGCAAAAGATGCAAAGATTTCGAAGGTCCAGGCTAGCAATTCCCTCAACTCCGCGATTGACGGTGTTGTGTCGACGTTGAGGAAAGGGAACAAAGTGACGCTGGTTGGCTTCGGCACCTTTTCGGTCAGCTCGCGCAAGGCCAGAACCGGTCGCAACCCCCAAACCGGAGCGCCTCTAAAAATTCCTGCCAAAAAAGTTACGAAGTTCGTTCCCGGCGCGGAGCTGAAAAAGGCCGTCAACCGCGGTCGCTAGCCGGCCCTGGATTTGCCGATACGGAACGCACCCATATTGCAAAACATTGCAATACGTAAGAAAGGGCAGCTTCGGCTGCCCTAGTTTTTTCGCCCAAATATTCCCCGTTTGCCACACCTGCGGCATTTGTGTCACCCCGGCAGACTCATAAAAATGCTGTCTTTTCATACGTCTTCTTGTGGCACGCAGAATGCAAGCCCAAAGGCGGGAGCCAAACATATTTCCGCCCAGTGCGAAGTTGACTAGAATATATCAGTCATGCCTTGCCGTCGTAAGTCTAAGGTCACCGATAGTTCCAACAAGGGGATAGTTCCAACAAGGGGGAGGTTCATGCGTAATCCAAATCGAGGATTTTCAGTGCTAGGTTTGATCGTTCTGGCTGGAATCATGGTCCTGCCAGGATGTGCGAGCAGAAAGTATGTGCGACAACAAGTGGGCACGCTCCAGCCGCCCATTCAGGAAGCCCAAAACGCGATAAAAGAGAATGCCGAGCGAATTGATGCAGTCGACAGGCGCGCACAACAGGGAATTACGGCCGCCCAGACGGCCGCCCAGGCGGCTGACCAAAAAGCGACACAAGCTGGGCAGTCTGCTCAAACTGCCCAGACGGCCGCCCAGACTGCCGATCGCAAGGCGGATACAGCCAACCAGGGTGTGCAGCAGGCGGCCAACAGGATCAACACCGTCGAGACCCGCCTGAATTCACTCAACGATAACTATACGGCGAGTGAGACGCAGACGGTCGTATTCAAGCTGAACTCAGCGGCTTTGTCGGATGACGCGAAAAGCACGCTCGACAAAATTGCAAGCGATGTCTCCAGCCAGCGAACCGGATACATGATCGAACTCCAGGGTTTTACGGACAGCACCGGCTCCGAGAGCTATAACATCAATCTGAGCCAGCGACGTGCCGAGAACGTTCTACGATATCTTGTTAGCAAGAACGTTCCTCTCTTTCGAGTCTCGATTGTCGGATTGGGCGAAGCCAACCCGGTTGCCGATAACAAGACGAGAGCCGGCCGTGACCAGAACCGCCGAGTTGAGGTCCGAATACTGAAAGCCACTTCGGCACGTTCAACGAATAACTAAGGGATTTGGTCGCGAACCAACCTCTTTGTGAGCCGGGAGTCCGGTTGAACGCTGGACTCCCGCTCACTGCGCTTTGTACCCAGTTCGTGATTGTGTGAGGCGCAGTTTATCGTTATGTGCCCGGACCTCTATTTGGCGAAACGAGTCTGTGGCGGTCGAGTTCGAGGATATATATCCCAGACTGTAAGACACCCCAAGTTCCCGCCCGATCTGCTCGTACAGCGGAATGATTTCATCGATGCGAGCGGGAAAGAGAATTCGTCCGCCTGAAGCCTCCACAAGTTGCTCCATTCGGATTCTTACCTCGTTCAGGTACCGTTGGGGTACTGACGAATTTCGAAAGATAAGCTGGAGGTTGCGGAACTCGTCACCTCCTATCCTGTTGGGTTCAAGATTCCTGTCCGTATTGATACCGACAAAATAGAGTGGAATTCGCTGTTCCTGGACCGTCTTGAGCACCTTCTGAAAACCACGGTCCTCCAGCGGTTCGAGCAAGCGATTTCTCGCCACCAACTCGCGATAGAGGGACGTGTCGCGGCCGTCCGTCAAAACGACTATGGTGCGCCGTCCCGTCACCTTTCTGAATTCGCGGCGCAAAACCCGGTCGAGTGCGTCGTACAGGTTTGTTCCACCGATCGCTTTCGGGTGTATCAGTTCGGGTAATGCAAGGAAAGCTTTTGCGCGATCGCTCGTCCACTCCAACTGCATCTGAAACTGGTAATCGAATGTGCCAATTGCAAGGCGATCCTGTGGACGCAGACTCGCAATGAAACTGGCTACGGCCCTTTGCATAAATGCCCATTTGTGCTGGGTGCTGCCGCTCCGATCGAATAGCAGAAAAACGTTATAGGGTGTCGCCACCGGGCTGAAGTAACGGATCTCCTGGCGGACGCCGTCTTCATACACCTCGAAATCGTCTTTCAATAAATCGGTTACCGTCCTTCCGGCGGTGTCCTGCACAGAGACGTCCACTGAAACGTAAGGAACATCAACCTTAAGGATATAAACGGGTTCCTGGGCTAAAACCCACGTCCAGCTTACAAAGGCCGCCAATACAAGTCTAAGAACCGTACGTGACATCGGTGTTATCCTAGCACTAGAACTGCAGAGGAGTAACAGTGAGGAACATTCTAAGAGCGCTGGCAATACTTGGGACTGTAGCACTGCTTTTCGCGCCGTTTGCGGTGGGAACTCCCGAAATGGCTAAAAAGGAAAGCAAGCAGTGCGTCTATTGCCACACAGCTATCGGAAAGCCGGACCTCAATGATGCCGGCCGATATTACAAAGACCACAAAAGCCTCGAAGGCTACAAGGAAAAGAAGCCCTAAGTTTCCCCTTCCCATCGTATTCAGACCGGTTCTCCAGACGTATAATTTTTACCATGAAAATCGCCGTGACCGGCTCGACCGGACTGGTGGGCTCCGCTCTGATTCCATTCTTGACTGAGGGTGGACATCAGATTTTCCAACTGAGGCGTCCGACTCACTGGAATCCTGCGAACGGAACAATCGATCGATCAACCTTGGAAGGTATGGACGCGGTTGTTCACCTGGCGGGCGAAAATATCGCCGAAGGACGATGGACTGCCGCAAAGAAGGCAGCTATCCGGGACAGCCGGGTGAATGGCACGAGACTCCTTGCGGAATCGCTAATCAAGTTGAATCGGCCGCCCCAGGTTCTAGTGAGCGCTTCTGCTATCGGTTTTTACGGTGATCGAGGAAGCGAAGTGCTGCGCGAAGAGAGCCCTCCTGGAACGGGTTTTCTCTCGGACGCGTGTTGTCAGTGGGAAGCCGCGACAGATCCCGCGACGCGCGGCGGAATTCGTGTGGTTCACCTTCGCTCGGGAATCGTACTCAGCAGCAAAGGCGGGGCATTGGGCAAAATGCTTTTGCCATTCAAATTAGGCGTGGGCGGAAAGATCGGTTCGGGTAATCAGTACTGGAGCTGGATTTCGCTGGATGACCTTTGCGCTGCCATTCTGCATTCCACCCAGGCAACTGGTCTTCACGGTCCGGTGAACGCAGTCTCGCCGACGCCGGTAACGAACATCGAATTTACCAAAACGCTCGGACGCGTACTTTCGCGCCCAACCGTTTTTCCCATGCCCGCCGCCGCCGCCCGCCTCGCCCTTGGCGAAATGGCGAACGAACTTCTGCTCGCGAGCGCCCGCGTCGAGCCAGCCAAACTGTTGGCCTCGCGTTTTGTGTTCCGGCACAGGGAATTAGAACCGGCATTGAGATATTTGCTGGAGAGGTAAATGCCTTTGTGTTCTTCGTGTCTGGAGCGCTTTTCAGCCGCGCGAAAGGGCACAACGAATTCCGAAATCTCGTTCACCGGCTTCGGCTGAGACGAATCTCTCGCTCTCGACCAAGCAGGTGTTTTTCAAACAAGGCGCCCATGGCTTCCAGCGACTGGCGCAGGTTGTTGGGGCGCCAGGATTGCCAACCGTTCGATTCGTTCTCGAATACCCGGTAATCGAACCACTTCCCTTTGACCTCGGCTTGAACGGCGAACTGTTGCAATTGTTGGAACGGCGCCGACGTGTCGTCACCCTCGTAAAGGAAGATGATCGGAGTGCGGAGCTTATCGACGAAGTTGATAAGGGATCGCTCGTAGAAAGCAAGAGGATTGCCCATGGGCGTCGATCCGATCAGGTATCGAGACCATAGGGCCATTTCGGGATATGAAGCCGCTGTCGCGGCGTCGACAATCCCGTAGAGGCAAACGGCGGCTTTGAATCGAGCTTCGTCCTTGACAAGCGCTGCTGTTGCAAGAAAGCCGCCGGTGCCTGCACCGAGCACGCCTACCCGTTGCGTGTCGATGAGGCCTTGCGATGAGAGATTGTCAAGACCGATAAACGCATCGCGGATATCATGGTCGCCGCCGTGCTCGAAAACGAGTTGCCGGTAGTCCTTACCTCGGCCGCTGGACCCGCGGACATTGGGCGCGAACACGAGATAACCGTCGCTAACCAAAAGCTGGATAAACGGGTCCCAGGCTTTGGCATTTTGGCCGTCCACCGTGTCGCGGAACAGGAGCAAAGCGGGATGACCCGGCTTTGGTTTCCCACTCCGCGGCTTGTAAACGAGCGCTTGCACTTCCGTACCATCGAAGCTGCGGTACGCCATCGTATCGGGCCACACAAACCGGGCCTCACGGCGAAGTTCGTTGGGCATGGAATTCGTGATCTGTGTCGTGCGTGTTGTGTCGATGCTTGCGACCCACAGGTCCGACGTCCTGCCCGGATCAGAATGCGTGAAGGCGATCTTTTTGCCGTCCGGTGACCAGTGGTAGGTGCCATGAGGCGTGGCATCATCGGTCTCGAATCCGCCGTTGACGCCGTCCGGGTCGGAAATACGAAGCGCGCGACCTCCCTGCACGGGCGTTACCCAGAGAGTGAACTGCGAATCTTCGTTCCGGATAAAAGCGATGCTGTTGCCGTCCGGCGACCACTTTGGCGCGAATTCGTCGACCGGCTCCGGAGCCAGGCTGCGATTGGCGCCGGTCTGTGTGTCGAGGACATAGATGTTGCTGTAGCCCGAACTGTCGGAGGCAAAGGTGATCTGGCGCGAGTCCGGCGACCAGGATGGCGTGACTTCGCGGAACCGCGGTGTTCCCGGCGTTAGCAGCCTCGGTGCGCCGCCACCGGCCGGCACGATGAATATGTCTTCGTTGTCTCTCCGGTCGTCGTTCGGAAGCAGAGGGTCGGAGACAAACGCAATGGATTTGCCATCAGGTGACCACTGCAGACTCGATCCCGCGATCTCAGCCAACGGCCGCACCTCGCGGCTTTCAATGTCGGCCACCATAATACGGGCTCGTCCCGCGGTCCTTTCGGTGAAAGCAAGCTGGCGGCTATCCGGCGACCATGACGGATCGCGATCGTCGCCGATGGTTTCTGTCAGATTGATCCGTGTTTGGCCATCCGCACTAACCATTTGGATATCGCCGGAACCACCGGGCTGCAGGGCCACATAAGCGATCCACTCTCCATCATTGGACCAACGCGGCTGCCTCTTCGTCGCTGTCGTCGACGTGATCCGTTCCGAGCTTCCCCCACTTGATGGCACAACCCATAACTCCGAATTTCCACTCTGGCTGGAAACGTACGCGATGGATTTTCCATCGGGCGACCAGGTGAACTCATAAATTCCACCGGTCGAGGCCATCTGGTCCGGCAGCAGCGGCAGGCGGCCACCTTGCTGCGTGACCAACAGCCCTACTCCAATCGAGAGGATGAAGACGGCTGCCACCACCAATAGCCGCGAAAGGTACGCACGCATTGGGGCATTGTACCAGCGTTGACAGAGCTTTATGCCCCTTGTAACGTGTTGCTTTCGCCAATGACTTTTGCGCTCGTCGTGGCTAATCTAATCTCGACTGGAGGGATCATGTTGAAATGGATAGTGTGTATTTTCTTGCTCGGATTAGCCGAGGAAGACGCGCCCAACCAACTCGTTCGCGAAATCTACAAAGAGCTGATCGAAATCAACACGACGGATTCCAACGGAGACACGACGAAGGCCGCCCAGGCGGTGGCTGCGCGGCTCAAAGCAGCCGGTTTTCCCGAAGCCGACATGCAGGTTCTTGGGCCACATCCGAGAAAGGGAAACCTGATCGCGCGATATCGCGGGACCGGTAAGCGGAAGCCGCTGTTGCTTCTGGCCCATTTGGATGTGGTCGAGGCGCTAAGAGAAGACTGGTCTCTGGATCCTTTCAAGCTTACCGAAAAAGACGGATTCTTCTACGGACGAGGAACAGGCGACGATAAAGCAATGGCCGCCATCTGGGTTGCAACTTTCATTCGCTTGAAGCAAGAGCGTTATCAGCCCGATCGGGATTTGATTATGGCGCTCACCGCCGACGAGGAAGGCGGAGACTACAACGGTGTAAAGTGGCTCGTGAAGAATCATCGCGAGCTGATCGACGCCGAAGCGGCAATCAACGAGGGTGGTGGCGGTCAAATTAAAAATGGAAAGCACATGCTGAATGCTGTTCAAGCCAGCGAAAAGGTCTACCAGAGTTATCGACTGGAAGTGACAAATGCGGGCGGGCACAGCTCGCGCCCGACCAGGGATAACGCGATCTATCATCTGTCGGAGGGTTTGGCGCGGCTGGCGAAGTTTGACTTTCCTGTAAACCTGAATGAGGTAACCACGGCCTATTACCAGAAGATGGCCGCCTTGCAGGCCGGGCAGATGTCCGCTGACATGAAGGCCGTCGCGAAAAAGCAGCCCGACCGCGCTGCAGTCGCTCGTCTCTCCGCTTCGCCTTACGACAATGCCCTGATGCGAACGACGTGCGTCGCGACCCGGCTAGAGGGTGGCCATGCGGACAACGCTCTACCGCAAACGGCTCGGGCCGTGGTGAACTGCCGGGTCCTTCCAGGCGAGTCGGTCAACGAGGTGCAGGCGACGCTCATCCGGATTCTGAACGACAGCAAGATTGCCGTCATTCCGATGGACGACGCAAAGCCTAGCGATCCGTCTCCTCTCGCGCCGGGGATTATGGGGCCTATCGAGAAGATCACGTCGGAGATGTGGCCTGGCGTTCCAGCGGTGCCCGTCATGTCCACCGGCGCAACCGATGGTTTGTATCTGCGAAACGCCGGTATTCCGACCTACGGTGTCTCCGGCTTATTCAGCGACATCGATGATAACCGCGCTCACGGCAAGGACGAACGTTTAGGCGTGAGAGAGTTTTACGAGGGCCGTGAGTTTCTATATCGGCTGGTGAAAGCGCTTTCGTCGTGATTCGTATCAGGGACGGGCTGGCCATTCCTGAAAGCGAGATCACATTGACCGCATCCAGAAGCGGCGGGCCTGGCGGACAGAATGTGAACAAAGTCAGTAGCCGGGTCACGTTGTCCTTCGATGTTCCAGCCTCGACGGCGCTTTCGGAGGAGCAGAAACGGAAGATCACCGGCAGGCTGGCCACACGAATCAACAAAGATGGTGTCCTCCGAATTGTTTCGCAGAAGACGCGAAGCCAGGACATGAATCGGAACGACGCGCTCGAACGATTTTCGGACCTGCTTCGCGGGGCGCTAACCGAGCAGCGGTCGCGAATCAAGACACGAGTTCCGTCTGGAGCTAAGGAACGCCGGATCGAAGAAAAAAGAAAACGCACGCTCATTAAACAAAAGCGGTCCAAGAGAGGATGGGATTCATGATTCGTCTTGCATTGGTTCTGGCTCTGACGCTTTTCGCACGCCAGCAAGCGCAGCCACCGTACGGAATCAGCTACCGGCTCGGCATGCCGCGGCCTGCATCCCATCTGTTCGAAGTTACGATCGACGTGAGCATACCACCAACCGATCAGACGGCTTTCATCGACTTCCAAATTCCCAAGTGGCAGCCCGGCCGCTACTCCGTTGCTGATTTTGCGGCGAACGTGCAGGAATTCAGCGCACGAGCCCAGGAGGGGCAGTTGTCGTGGACAAAGGTCGATGATCAGACTTGGCGTGTCCAGAGGCAGGGAAAGCCCAACGTCACCGCCACCTACAGAATTTTTGGAAATGATCTTTCGGGAACCTATGCGCAATTGGATATCGGCCACGCCAGCTACACGGGTGGTGAGATTTTTATGTATGTGGTGGGTCACAAGCCGGATCCCGTGGACTTGCGCATCGAGCCGCCGCCAAACTGGCGAGTCATAAATGGAAGAACGGAGCGCCCCAATCAACTCGAATGGAAGTACCCCGACTACGAAATCATGATCGACAATCCGACGGAGATCGGTCCCGACTGGACGCTGGATGAATTCAAGGTGGACGGGAAAACATATCGGGTGATGATCCATTCGCGCGGGGAGGAAGGCGGCCGGCGGCCGGCGTTTGTGCGGGATGTTGAAAAGATCGTCCGGGCTGAGATCCGGATGTGGGGGACACCCGAGTTCAACAACTATACATTCATGTTTCATTTCGCCAACGACGACCGCTCCAGCGATGGCATGGAGCACCTTACATCGACACAGATCATTGAGCCAGGCGTTCTCGCAGAGCGGAGCGCATATGAAGGAGCAATCCGGACAACAGCTCATGAATTCTTCCATGCCTGGAACGTGAAGCGGCTCCGCCCGGCCGAGCTCGGGCCGTGGGATTGGACGAGGCCTGCAGTCACACGCGCGTTGTGGATTGCGGAAGGATTCACCCAGTACTATGGAATTTTGATGTACCACCGCGCCGGCTTTGAGGACTCGGCCGAATTCCTCGGTAGTCTTTCCGAGACCATTTCAACCATCGAGAATTCTCCGGCGAGCAAGTTGATGAGCGCCGAAGCTTCGTCGATGGCAGCTCCCTTCATCGATGCGGCCCTCCACCGGCAGCGCACGAACCTTTCGAACACTTCGCTGAGCTACTATCTCAAAGGGGAGTTGATTGCTCTCAATCTCGACCTGCTGATTCGCGAAAAAACGAGGGGGCGGCGCTCGCTGGACGACGTGATGCGGCGGGCATACGACGAATTTTATTTGAAGAGCCCCAATGCAAGCTATTACCTCAAGGGCCGCGGCTATACCATCGAAGACTTTGCACGGGTGGTCTCTGAGATTGCCGGGACGGATATGAATGAATTCTTCGCCAGGTATATACGGGGCACCGAACTGCTGCCTTATGACAAGGCTTTTCAAGCTGTCGGCCTACGGTTGGTAAAATCACCGGCGAGTCTGCCGTATACCGGCGGAATTGTAATCGACCAACCGAATCGCCAGGCGCTTCGTA
>WNGK01002750.1_pt1 | contig 47739 bp, 47 predicted proteins | sample 5400601 | NCBI WGS metagenome assembly WNGK01 (sample SAMN13153376, study PRJNA577476) | soil metagenome | isolation source: 60 cm soil or saprolite under Garry oak tree replicate 1 | place: USA:California | collected 2016-06-15 | reverse complement strand
CTGCCAGCGGCGGGGAAGAGATGCTGCGCTTGCGCGTTTATGAAAAGCTTCAGGGCCTGGTCGGTCAGGGCGCGGTCAATCGAACGATCACCGGGACCACAAAAAAATATAAAGGCGTCGCCCCGCGCATGCGCGGACTCAAAGCGGAGATGAAACTGTTGCGCGCTGACTGGGCTAAAAAACTTCGGGCCAAAGCTGCGGCGCGGCGTTGACTTGCTTAGCTTACCGTTTGCAACCGTACGCCGGGCGATGCCGGGACAAATCTCAATGGACGGATTTTCTCGTTTCATTTTGAGAATCTTTACTGTAGCGGCGGCTGTGCTTGCCACGCCGAAGCTGGGCAAAGGCGGGTCAGCCGCAGAACTAAAAAACGTGTCGCGCGAATTTGATCGGCTAAATTTTCGTAACGTTTACAGCGCGGCAATTTAGTCCAGGCACTTTCGCGAGCGATGCATCATTCGTCCAAAGCTCGACGCCAAATTCCATTGCTGTCGCGCACACGACAGCATCCGGCAGTTTTAAATGTTGCTCTTTCCTGAGCTGCACGGCTCGCCCACGAATCGATGGAGTCAATTCGCAAATCACAAATCACAACCTGCCCGAGAAATTCGCGGACTTTCTTTTCTTCTTCGATCGTGAGCGACGGCCAGGCGAGCAACTCCATTTCCGTGATCACCGACACACCGTAGCTTCCCGCGGGAAGTGGCTCGGCCAACTGGCCGCCGAGAAGATAGAGCGCGACGTTCGTGTCGAGCAGGCCCGTCATTGCCACTCGCCGCGCACGCGTTGCTGCCATGCCAACGGATCTTCGGGCAACCGCACTGTTCCGGCGAATCGTGCCAAATCGGTCGGAGCCTTGTTTTCCTGCTCGCCATTCACGCGCGCTGCCAGGAATTGAAGAAGTTTCTTTTTCTGCTCGAGCGGCAACGCATCAGCAGCCGCCTCGATTTCAGCCAGTGTGCTCACAACGATGCGAAATTAGCACTTTTGGTTCACGCGAACGAGAACAATCCTGCTAAGATCGACATCGTCAGCAATGGAACTCGACGACATCTTCGGGAACGAAACGCTGCCAGCGGCGGGGAAGAGATGCTGCGCTTGCGTGTTTATGAAAAGCTTCAGGGCCTAGTCGGTCAGGGCGCGGTCAATCGAACGATCACCGGGACCACGAAAAAATATAAAGGCGTCGCCCCGCGCATGCGCGGACTCAAAGCGGAGATGAAACTCTTGCGCGCTGGCTGGGCTAAAAAACTTCGGGCCAAAGCTGCGGCGCGGCGTTGACTTCCTTGGCTTGCCGTAGCCTCGGCGAAGGCAGCTACTTTTAATTTCTTTTTGTAATTTCTTGCCGCGTCAACGCGGCGAGGAGGATGTCGATCTTAGCTAATTGTCGATCTTGCACGCGAATCTCGCATCGTAAGCCGCTTACGATGATGAAGTCGCTCCATTCAACCCTGGTTTGTACAGAATGAGCTGCCGCTTCGAAACCGTATGAGCGGTGTGCATGTTTACCGTGTGACATTCAATGCCTACGGCCAACGCCGTTCGCCGAACGATATCCGACCTGTGGTACGTAATGATCATTGGTCCGGGAAAATTTCGAGCGACCTCGAATAGATCTTCGCAATCAACATCGTAATGGCTGTATAGCCGACACCCTGCTCCGCGCCCTTTCACAACATACGGCGGATCTACAAACGCGACTGCTCGGGGCGTCGAACTGAATTTTCGAAGGGTGTCGAGTCCATCGCCTTGAATAAACGTGAGCTTGTTTCGCATCGCATGAATCGACTCAACGCGTTTGGCCAACGTTTCGGGATACCAACGTGACAGTATTCCTTTCCCGCCTTCTCCGTAGTTCAGCCAGCCGGCTCCAGGTGCCATAATGCCGCCACGCGAGATGCGATTCAGAAGTAGGCACCCAAAGGCGCGAGAAACTTGATCACGGCGAGTAGCATCAATGGTTTCCCGAGCGGATGTTTTACTGAGCAGAAATTTTCGAATGCGCGCGGCAAACGCATCCGCGTTGCCATTGAGAATCACCTTCCAAACTGCAGCGACACCGGGGTCGATCTCGACGAGTGTGACATGATCGGCTAAGTCGAGCTCCGCGATTGCGAGACCCACACTCGCTCCTCCTGCGAATGGCTCGATAAAGTGCTCCGGGCGAAAACCTAAGTTTTGTATCCAACTTATGATCTTCCTACGAAGTCCACTCTTTCCACCTGGATAGCGAAATGGACTTAAAGTTGATGGCGATTGAGGAGCTGCCGTCATTTTACCGACGCCGCGCTGCATTAAGCTCATCTAAAGCAATTCTCAATGCTTTACCGTGATTAAAGTGAATCTCAGCGGCCCGACGCTGTTCATCACTGTCGGAGCCAACAGCTTCAATGACCGTTTCTGGCGTGTCCTCGAGTTCAAAAGAATGTTGATAGCAATCGAAAACAACATCGCGAACGTAGCGTTCTTTCGCCGAAATGCGCTCGTCAACGGAGCCGCATTGCTGGATCAACCGTTTTAGTTCTGAATTCCCGGCATTGATTTCGATTAATAGCAGCGATTCGCCACTTCGCTCCGATTTTTCACCCCAATAAGCGCAATCGCCTGGTGGCACTCCGAGCGCCTCTTCGTATTTTTTGAGAAAAGCGCCGAAATCCCGAATACTTGGTTCTGCGATTAGGTCTTGAAGTAAGTGTTTATCTTCGTCATCGGGCGCGCAGAACACGATCTCTGTTCTTACAGCTTGGCGAACTGCTTTTTCGCGCGGAACCGGCTTAGGCCGAATGCCGATCTCCAGCGTAGCCTCAAGAACACGTCCGTCGGCCGATTGAAGACTCACAATCAATTTGCCAGTTGTGATCCGTTCGGCGACGGGCGTCTCTGCACGTTCAAGATTTTCTAGCGTGACGGAGCCATATCCTCGGTCGTTTACATCTGCTCGACCCACAACCGAGATCCTCTGCCCGAATTCATCCCTGCGTTCGAGTCGCGCAAACAGTCGCGGGTTATCGCCGTGAAACGAATATTTTGGTGGGCGAGAGTCACTCTTAAACTTCGCAAGCATGCGCGTGCCCTCCGCAACGAAAAAAGGACCTTCAGTTACGAATTCTAGGATCGTCGGTGGATCGTTTGCTGGAATCTCTGGTGGGGGTTGGCGTCCTCCGCCACCGCCTTCACCTGGCCCGGTTCCGCCGCCGCCGACATCAGGACCGGCTTTTGCGTCCGAAAGAACACGCGAAAGAAATTCAGACATTTTTCGACTCAAGTCGGCACTTGATTGGCGCGCCTTGTCCTCTTCACGCTTCCGCTCAAGAGCGACCAGACCTTCATCATTTTGCAACAGATTGACGATTCGCTCGCGAAGAGTCCGAGTGAACACTGTCGTCTTTGGGGCCTCCCGAGAATTGGAAATGATCTCTCCAAGCGCCTCTTGCTCCAATCGATCTAATCTGACTTCAACAACAGTACTGGATGCAAGCTCCGGCAGGTTTGCGTTTGTGATTACCGTCCGCGTCATCTCTCCGTGGTTTTGACCATTCAGCGTCAAAAGAACTGGATGGCGTGCATCGACGTAGTTGGCTAAGGACCCAGCATCTTTAAAAACAAAAACATAAACGCTGAACTCACCGTAGTTTTGCCGTTCGACAGTCAAGCGCTCCGATTTTTCTCCCGATCGATATTCAATGACGTCGGGATCTGTTGATTGATCGACAATGCGATAGAAGGCTCCTTTAACAGTGCGTCTTCCGGTTTCAGTGTCGGTTCTTGCAAATGCACCGCGGATTTCGAATGGGAGTGGGTAAGAGAAAAACAAACGTGTGAGGCGGCCCCATGGATTGGTTTGCTCGGGACCAGCAATGCGCTTGATCCAACCGCCGCGATTGTATCCGAAGTGCCAGATAGCCGTTCCAGGAAAAGCCGAGGCAAGTTCAGGAAAATCTTCGGTCAAACCCAGCAATGGTAGCTGATCGACATCGCAAAACCATTTTCGGATGACATCCTGTTTCGATTCCGCCTGCTCTCGCTCTGGAAAGATTAACGTCCAGTAAAATTCATTTTTTCTGCCGTCGAATCGTGGCTGCGTAACGATGAGACACGATTCGCAAAATGCGAGTGCGCTGCTCCCGCCGTGTCCGAACTGACCAATTGCTTCGAACTCTTGGAGCTTCGCTTCCGTGTTCAAGCTAAGGATTGTTTCCGGCATCTTTTCGCGCGATACGCCCGTTCCGAAGTCGCGGACAAGGACCGAGACGAGCCCGTCCATTGGATTGTGCTTGCGAAACCGATGTTTTGACTCCGGGGCTTCCGGCCAAAATTCGATCATCGGTTTTGCGATCCCTTGAACGCGTTCGTCCTGTGGCGCCCATTCACAGAGATCTGGGCTGCTGCAGAAGAATCGCTGCGCAGCGTTACGCGGCGTAAACGTCCGGTCGCTTCGCGCAATACCAATGGCCAGTCTGCCAGCTGTCAAAGACGCGTCCAAGGCGTTAGCCAATCGTTCAGCGATGCCGCGATCACTTTCCGAAGCTGCTTCGATTGATGCTTTTTGATTGATTCGACCGAATACGCGTTTACCGAACGTTGCAGCCAAAATGGCTTCAAGCGCGCGCGCATACTCAAGCGACGGACATGTGAGGAGCGTGTGCAGCGCGTTTTTTATTTCCTCGTTCAACGCGGTCAGCATATCGAGAATTCTACAGCTCAGTGGAACCCAGGCGAAGCCAATCTATCGGAGCGGCGCAAATCACCTTTTTCTGATGCCGCGCTGATACTCACGCCAAATTTCGTCGATAGTCCTCTTGCGAAGTGCTTCCTTGATTCTCGCGATCGCCTGTTGTGAGTATCGTTTGAACTTGATCCTGCCCACTGCTACCTCTTTGAAGCAGTTCGGGTCTTGGTCAATCTTAAGAACCCGAACGGCGGCTACTACTTTGTTAATGGTAACGCCGACATGCGCGGCGAGCTCTTTTGCGCCGAGACTGTAAAAGCTGAGTTCGTCGACTCTCTTGACAGCCACAACCGAAGCGCCTGGAGTTCCTTCGGGCACCAGTACGACGGGTATTCCCGTTTTCTTCGTGAGTCTCAAACTAAGCATTGGCCCCGAACCGTGCGGACTAATTTCGATCTGAGACACGCCGGGAAAAAGACTTTTCCAGTTTCTTTTTCTTTTGAGCTGCTTTTCGAGCTTATGAAGCTCGTTCTTGCTCGGCTGGGTTTTTCGGCCTCGAATCGTTGCGTCGACAATCGCCAACGGCCTAAGCCGCGCGTCGATCTCGATCTGGGCCTTTCTTCGTCGGTTTAGTAGCCTCCTGATCTCAGCCGTTTCGGAATCGAACAATGCGGATAAATCCACCGGAGGCTGCGTGGAGATCGGTAGAACTCTCTGCGGCAGGTAATCCATCAATTCTTGGCGGAATACGCTTTTCAACAAGTCCCGGAATAGTGTAACGGCGGATTGAGCGTGGATGTATAACTGAGTTTCTTGAATCGTAATTAGGTGATGTTGTGCAGCGTCGCGCAACCCGTTGAGCATTTGTAATGTCAACGCCTGCTCTTCGGTGAGAAACTTAATTTTGCCGTCGCTTAGTCCGACACGAACGCAAGCATCAAAGCCGATTGTTTCTGGAGCTCCTTTCTTTCTGATGCGGCCACCCCGCTGCAGGATCGAAGCCTTCAAAAGCATTTCGAACGCGTGATCGAGGAAAATAAGAACTGCAGTGATACGCCCCGGTTCGAATGGGCAATTGAATTTCTCAATGCCAACCAGCAGCGAGTCGGCTGCTTTATCCAATAACAGGCGGGCTTCTCCTTTCACGTCCTCTGCTTCGGTTTTTTAAACCGGCCTGTGTAGTAGCGCGCCGTTCCAAGGAGCCATCCGAAGCGCTCTCTCAGTTGACTGCGTGCCGTGCGTAGTGAGTTCAATCGACGGACGCGAACTGCATTTCGATAGGGAGAAGCAGGGTGACGCAATGCTCTGCGCATCTCGTGCGTCATCACACTATTTAACAATGAGTAAAACTCTCTCCGATCATGTCGAAGAGCTAATCCGCTGTAATGGTCGAGTAGTCGGAGGGCCTGCGGACAGCCGGGCTTGTACGTGTCATATCTGGAGATCGCGTCGATTCCCGACGCGAACATCGCTCTAGCGTCACTTAGGCGAGCGGATCTGCCTTGAAGGTACGTTGTGTAGATCAGCAGTGCGAGTGTTGCGGCAGATAACACGGTGGCCAAATGACCACCGACGAATTCGCCTTGGCGCGCCATTGTCTCGAAGTCTGACTTGTCTTTGAAATACGCGCTCGCGCGGTAGGCATGGAATGCCTCGCGCGCAACGATAACACCCACCGAGAGAATTCCGGCCGCAAGGACAAGAATGAGGAACCAGCCTATGAATGAAAATAGGCGGCGAACAAAACGCATTGGGGGGGTCCGGAAGTCCTGATTGCTACTTCATCAGATCAAACGTCTTCACAAAGAAAGTAAGAATTAGGAAGGCTGAAGTAAAAAACTTTCATAGCAAACCTCATTTCATTCAGTCAAGATCAAGATCGTTTAGCAAGTCGGTGGTTGTGAAAGTCGCCTACCCCGTCACAGGGAGTCCTCCGCTTCAACGCCCTTCACGAGCGTGATCAGTTCTTTGCCTGCGGAAGCGGATCGTCCGGTGCGAGGTACGCACCGATCGATCGGAACACCTTGTCACTGGAATTCTTGTAATTCCCCTGCGAATCGAATGCTTCCGGCGCGAAGGTCACGGCCACGGCGATGGCGACCTTCCTGGAGGGGAGGTACGCTTCCGTCGCGCTGTAGCCGTCGAGGAGCGGATTCTGCAGCAGCCACGATCCCGAGCGCATGACGCTGTCGATTTCGAAGCGGCGGCGGGGTTACATCAGTTTGCCGAAAGAATTGCGTCGCGGCCTGGAAAAAATGGCCAAGGCCGAAGGTGTGACAAGCAGCGAGTACGTCCGACGCGCTATTAAGGCCGATATCTTCCGCCGTGCGCTTCGCGCTGCCCGACGCGAACTCGTTCCTCAAGCGCGCGCCCAGGGTATCTACACAGATGAAGATGTGTTCAAGATCGTCTCGTGAGAGTCGTCTTTGACACAAACGTGCTGTATTCGGCAATCGCCGCCAAAGGCTTCTGCGAAGAAGTGCTCGATGAGGCAGTCGACGACTGCGTCACCGTCTGGTCGGATCCATTAAAGCAGGAACTCGAATCCCTCCTTGCGCGCCGCCATAAGATTGGACCGGCCACGCGAACTGTTCTGGCCGCATATGTCGATCTCTGTGAATTTGTCGAGCCGCAGCCGCTCTCTGCACGAGTTTGCCGCGATAAATCCGACGATGTTGTGCTCGCGACAGCTCTGGCCGGCAAAGCCGACATGATCGTGACTGGCGATGAAGATCTGCTGGTGTTGAAAGAATTCCGCGGCATCAGAATTCTGTCGCCGCGCCAGTTTTTGGAAATCCTCGACCGGCGGTGATCGGCTCCGCGGTCAAGTGGTTAATCCTTAAGCGGAGACGATGCAAAGTCCGCCATCGTGAGGGCGCGATTAGTGGCAAGCGAGACGCACGCGCTCCCGAATCAATTCATTCGATCCAGAAAAGGTTGAGAGGTGAAAGTTTATTGTTGAGAGAACTCACGCTTTCGCTTCCAGAGGAATGTGGCTCGTGATTCAAATTGCCTTCGCTGTCGTAATCCAAAACCACGCCTTCCGAGACCTCCTGGCTCTCGACGCTCGGTCTGTGCGAGAGATCGATGTAAAGCGAATCGGTGTCTGGAAAGTAATTCAGTTTCATGGCCGGAAACGGCGACTTAATGCGGTAGAAACCGTCACGGTCGCGCGGTAGCTGGGGAAGTTCATAGGTGAGCGCTGATTATTGAGAGTATGGGCAGCTAAGCGTAGGCGAGTTTGCCGCGTGGTTCGGGAATGGGGCGACCGAGTTTGCGCGCGGTTTCAATCCATTCATCGATGACAACTTCGGCATTCGCCACTGCTTCGGCGTAAGTTTGTCCGTCGGCCATACAGCCGGGTAGCTCTGGTACTTCGACGACAAAGCTCTCGTCATCTTTGCTCCAGTAGATGATCAGCTCGTAACGCATGGTCATTCGATGTCGATCTTATACTTTAAAAGCAGTTCACGCACCTGTTTTACCTGATATGGCTTCGCTTTTCCGTTGCGCGGTTGCACGTTGACGATCTCCACCACTCCCTCTTTGTAATAAATCCGATGGCTTCCTTTTCCAGCGCGAGAATGGAACCCAGCCCGCTCAAGAATGTAGCAGAGGTCATTAAACGCGAAATTCTTGTCTGATTTTCCGCTAAGAATCTTTGCAGCAAGTTTTTCCGCTTTGCTCATGGGCCGCGAATTCTAGAGCGCTGGGATGCTACCGACAAGATTCTCGGTGGTCATAGGAGCTCGGAAACCAATTGCTCGTGCGGAATGGTGGGTTCTGCCCTGCGCTCGGCTACGACAGCCAAATCTTCCAAGTCTTCCAATAGTTTTTCGTAGTCGGAAATTGGAAGAACAACGGCGGTGCGTTCGCCGCGATCGTCCGTGATGTACTTAACAGGATCGCTCATCAACGATTCGAATAATAGCAGTCACGGTGCGGGAGCTCAAGGATTTCGACCTCAAATGCTTCCGGGGCCGCTATAGACTTGCGGCTGACCCATTCGACAAGCTCAGGGCAGGCTCCGCCGCCGCTAAAACAATCTCCACAACCGATGATCAGCCTTTTGCCGGGACAGATGGCGGCGCGTCGTCCGGTGCGAGATACGTGCCGATCGATCGGAACAGCTTGTCACTGGAGTTTGCGTAGTTCCCCTGCGAGTCGAATGCCTCCGGTGCGAAAGTTACGGCCACGGCGATGGCGATCTTTTTGGAGGGGAGATACGCCTCGATCGCCCCCAAGCCGCCGAGGAGCGGGTTCTGCAGCAGCCACGATCCCGAGCGCACCACGCCCAACCCGTAGTTGTACACGTTTGTTTGCGTGCCGCAGGAGGGCGCGCAGTTGTCCTGTTTTTTCCCGAAGCCGAGCAGGTGCGGGCCAGTCATCGCTTCATAGCTGGACTTCGATAACAGCGCGCCGGTGCCAACCTTGACCGCCGTCGTGATCATGTCGTCGATGTTCGTCGTCTGGTTCGCTCCCATCGGCGTCCCCCATTGCGGGTTCCAGAACGTGGACTCCTCGGTAAACGCGATGTCCGAAGGGATCTTGAGCGCGGTTCGGCGCTCGGAGTCGAACGCGTGCAGGACCGGGCTTGGGATCTCGGAAGTCTGCGAGGCGGTGGTGTTTTTCAGGCCCATCGGGTCGAGCACCTTTTCGCGCAGGAGCCCGTCCAGCGGTTTCCTGCCGATTTTACTCAGGATCTCGCCTAGAATCATGAAGTTGGTGTGCGCGTAGCTCCAGTTTGTCCCCGGATTGAATTGCATGGGGCGCGAGAATGCGTACTTAAGCCGCTCTTCAAACGTGAAGATGTGGAACGGATCCGCGTTGAAGGCCGCGAGGAACTTCGGATCGGTCTCGAAGTCCGGATAGCCCGAGGTCTGATTCGTCAACATTTTCAACGTGACTTTGTTCGCCTCAGGCAGCGTCGGCATCCAGCGCTCGATCGTGTCGTCGAGTTTGACCTTGTGCTCGTCCACGAACTGCATGAGCAGCGTGCCGAGGTAAGCGAAGGCGACGGCGCCGTTGCGGAAATGCATTGCCGTGGTCGCCGGCACGCCGGTCATCGATTCGCCAAACGCCTGGTTCGTCACGACTTTGTCGCCCTGCGTGACCTTGACGATAACCGCCCGGAGGTGCTCGGTTTTCATCGCGTCCTGAACAATCTTCGCGATGGCTGACGCCTGGTCCGGTTGCGAGGTTGGCGTCGGGGTCGCAGCCGCATTGAGCGAGAACGCAAGGAAACTAAGAAGGATGAATGAAGCGAATGGGATGAGCGACATAGAAGGTAAAGCTGCGCAGGTAGCAGCGAGCGAGTGCGGGCAGCGAGCGAGTTTCAACGATGAAGTAAGAAGTCGAGAGGACACGGAAAGTAAGAAGTAAGAATTAAGAAGGAGGGAGTCGGCGATCTCGTTTCAGTTGGTCGAACGCCTCGGGCTTTGCCATGTGAATCGTTGAACCGGAAGGTGGCTAGTCACGAAGCATGCGCGAGCGCCGGTGCTGGCGGTTTGATGCCTTGTTCGGCTGCGACTTCCAAAGCGCCTTCGAGTGCGAGTTGAATTTGGCGAGCCGCTTCCTCACGCGTATCTCCGTGCGCCATGATGCCGGGCCACTCGACGACTTGAGCGATGAAGCATTCGTCGCCTTTTTCCGCCGAGTACCAAATGCGGATTTCGTAATCGCGAGGATCGGGCTGCATGGAAAGATTCTACCAGCGCACATGTCCAGATCGATAGGAAATTTGTGATTCGCCAGCGTGCTCAGGTTTGATAAACTGGGTCACGTGAGCTTGGAACAACTCGAAAGTGCGATTCTTGGCCTGACACCGGAGGAACGGCAACGTCTGGCGGTTTGGTTTGAGGAGAACCGGCACGAATTGCTCGGCGATGAGCGGGACGGATTGACCGAGGAGCAAGAGGCCGAAGTCATTCGCCGGCGTGACCTGGCTCTGGCACATCCTGAATTGTTGGAACCATGGGATGGCACCATCGAGCGCGTCCGCGAGAGACTTCATGAGTTTCGTCGTCAAAAAGCTTCCCCTCGCTGAACAAGAGGCGCTTGACGCCGCGATTTGGTACGAAGAACGCCAGCCGGGATTGGGCGAAGAGTTTCTGAACGAGGTTGATCGCGCGGTTCAGGTGCTGAGCGATTCAGCCCTGCTCCCTCGAATCCGGTTTGCGGACGTGCGCCGGGCGCCGATACATCGCTTTAAGTTCTATGGTGTCTATTACATTGTTCGAGAAGACGAGGTTTGGATACTGGCGATCTTTCATGGACGGCGTCACGCGCGTCAGCTGGAAGAACGGCGCGAACAAATCACATAGGTTTGCGATGGCGAGGGCTCCATCGCCAACACGTTCGCCACGGCGAATCCGTCCTGTGGCGGACGAGGCCCCCGCACAGGCGGGCAATGCGCTATCCAGACAAAGATCTTCGGCTGGCAGCCGAAAGGCCGATCCGGAGAGGCATTGAACACGCTGACAGCCTGTGCTTCCGGGAGCGAACCGAGACCCTTTGTTACATGGATTGCGGCTGACCCGTTCGACAAGCTCAGGGCAGGCTCCGCCGCCGCTACAGCAAGAGAGGCGACTGGGCGAGTCCCTGCAAAAAGCAACGCGAGGCGCGTTGCTATTTTGTTTGGGCGAAAGTTTTTTGGAGAACCTCCAAATCCGACACGCCGCCGGCTTCTTCACGCCAGCTTTGGGCAAAGGCAGAATGAAGCGGCGCTTCTAATACCCGTGCGGTTCGGGTTTGCCTTGCTTTTTCTTACCTTGCTGCTGCTGCCCGGTCGCGTGGCCGCGATTCATTCCCGCTTGCGCATGATACGCGCCCATTTGGTTTTGCGGATGGTGCGGTGGTCCTTGCATCATCCCGTGCTGTCCGTGGGCAGAAGCTGCGTACCCAGGCGGTTTGCCCGAATGTCCTTTGGTTTGAGTTCCCTGAAGGTGTTGCTTGTTCCCGTGAAGATTTTCGGTCGCGTGCTTGTTGCCGTGTTGTCCAGCATTGGCTGCTCCTGCTCCCGGGCCGCCATGTTCAGATACCGTCCCGGGTTTGTTTTCAGCTTTCCCTGCTCCCGCTGCAGCCCCTAGTCCTTCGGCGCCTTTGCCGTGCTCGTGGGTCTGATTAAATGACTTGATCGCTTCGTTATTCGGATGACCCTTGTTCACCGACGCCTGGAGGTTGCGATCCTTGCTTGCCGCCTGTTGCCGTGCGAGCTGTTGAGAGGTTGGCGGCATTTTCTTGGCGTTTTGCGCAGCGGCTTTTTGTTCCGCAGTCGCCTCCGCTTTCACCCCATTGGGTCCGTTAAAGCTGGCACGGTTACGGTTCACCTCTTTATTCACCACCGAGCGGTCGACAAAGGTGTTATGAACGACGGTCGTATTCACACGCGTCACCGCGGTGTTATAACGGAACACGTTTCCTTCCCATCGGCCGCCCCAGTAGCCATCGCCGAAGTAGCCGTGACCGTAGTTAATGCCGCCGTAAAAACCGACAGTCGGGCCCCAGTAGCCTTCATTAAACACGTAAGCGCCGTTGTTGAAGCCCCACCAAGGGGGTGTCCAAAGCAGACCCACTGTTGGTGGAGCCACCCAAACGCCTGGGACCCAATAATAATCCACGTCCCCATAGGCCCAGTAACCGGGAGTCCACATATAGCCTTCGACCGGACAGGGCGGTTGCTCCACTACCGGCAGAACCGGAGGAGCGATGTTGATCGATATGCCTACCTGTGCGACCGACGACGCCAAAGGCAGGGTTACAAATAGTAATCCAGCTAAAACAAAGGAACGTAATTTCATAATTTTTGTTTTCTTAATATGTAACCGAACACAGATCAAAAAGGTTCGCGAAAAAAAGTACGAAGGATGAATTAAGAAGGAGGAAGGAGGAACGGGCTTTAATGTTTCTTGTATCCGAAGAAACCGCGCCGTCGAATGATCTCGGCAACTTGCGGTGGCACCATCTGGTCCCAGCTTTCGTCTCCGGTGGCGATGCGCTTGAGCACGTCACGTGAAAATATCGGCAGATATTTGGGATTATAATTATCGAGCTGCACAAAACTGCCACGACCGACGAGATAGTCGTACAACGGTTGCAGGTCAGGTTTCACTTTAACGGTGTGAATCGTTTGTAAATCGTCGCCGGGGCTCCGCTGCAGCGGATAGACGTAAATTTTCAAATCGTTCTTAAAGAGTCGACCGAAGTTCTCAAGAATGCCGCCGGGCAATTGCGTGTAATATTTTTCGTCGAACAATTCAAAAATACTCGGCACACCCATGACGATGCCAATGCGTTCGTGCGTCCGCCAGGAGAGATAAGCGGCGAGCCGGTGATATTCAAAGTAATCGGAGATGAGCACGGTCATGCCGCACGCGGCGAGGACGTCGGCGCGCGCGAGGAAATCGCGACGGTCTACCTCCGTGCCGCCGGCCAGCAGATTGCGCATGGTCAGTTCCATGAGAGAGAGGATGGGCTTGTCCGCCACCGCGGGGTCTTCTTTAAACTTCGCCAGGGCGCACTCCAACATGTCGATGTTGACGTAGGTAACCGGACGAAAACTGCCGCGCTCGACCAGCACGGCTTTGTTATGCAACATGTCCGACGGTTGCAGCACCTCGCGGTTCGGGCCGAACATGGCTGCGCCGCTGAGTCCCAGCTGCACGAGCTTGAGCGCCATGATGCGGTTGTCCACATTGCGAAATTCGATTCCGCTGAGCTCAAGCATGTCGATCTCGATGCGACGTGTGGTGAGGTTATCCAACAGCGACTCGACGAGCTCCTCCGGCACATGACTTAGGAAGAACGCGCCGAAGCAAAGGTTGACGCCCACAATGCCGAGCGCCTCTTGCTGGGCCGATGCTTCCTCGTCCAGCATGCGCACGTGCATGACGATTTGGCTCGGTTGATCGTTGACGCGGCTCTGAAACTTGATCCCCATCCAGCCGTGGCACTCGCTGGTGCCGCGATAGCTCCGCGCCACTACAGTATCAGCGAAAGCGAAGAACGAAGTGTTGTCGCCGCGCTCCTGGCCCAGGCGTTCCACGTCGAGGTCAAATTCGCGGTCGAGCATCGCTTGGAGCCGGCCGCGCGAAACGTATCGGTCAGCGTGGCCGTAGATAGCGTCGCTCACTTTCATGTCGTAAGCCGACATGCTCTTGGCGACTGTGCCCGCAGCGCCGCCGACTCGGAAAAACCAGCGCACCACTTCCTGTCCCGCGCCGATCTCGGCGAAGGTGCCGTACCAACGGGGATCAAGATTAATCCTGAGCGCCTTGGAATGAGTATCGATCGTTGCCTCTTTCACGGTGGAGGACAGAAGATGTACTAAACTCGTTGGCGGACGAAACGCGACAAAGATTTCGACGGCGAGCCGCTGCTACAACAATTGTTTCAGCTGGCAGCCGAAACGGACAGGCCGGCAGCCTGTGCTCCCCAGAATGCGAGATCCTTCGACTCGCTCAGGATGACAGGCGCGACGTGCGCTGTCACTTCATCCGGTCGAACGTCTTCTGAAGAAGCTCGAGATCGGATGCGCCACCGGTTTTTTCGCGGGTATTCTCGATCCACTTCTTCTCGAGCGCGTTTTTCGTCGGACGATCGGTCTCGTAGAACACGCCGAAGACGCCGGGGAACGGGAGCTGGGCAAGTTTGTAGGCGGCGAGCTCATCAGTAACGTCGTGCCGCAGTTCGTCCTCAGGGGTGTTATCCCATTTCTTTTCGTGCACCACTTCGAAGCTGCCGCCTTTTTTCGGATCGGCCGGATCGAACACGTCCGGAAAAAATTCGACGCATTCAGACAAGCATTCGATGACGCTGAAGCCCTGGTGATCGAACGCGCGCTCGATCATTTCCATCATGTGTTTGACCTGCGTGGCGTGGGTGCGCGCGATGAAGGTCGCCCCCGCTGAGATCAATTTTTTCATCGGATTCACCGGCTGATCGATCGCGCCGGTCGGGTCGGTCTTGCTCTTGAAACCGATGGGCGACGTCGGCGAGGTCTGCTTTTTGGTCAGGCCATAGACGAAATTGTCCATGATGAAATAGGTCATGTTGATGTTTTTGCGCGCGCCGTGATCGAGATGGTTGCCGCCGATGGAGAACCCGTCGCCGTCGCCACCGAAGAGGAACACGTGGAGATCGGGCCGGGCGAGGCTGATGCCAGAGGCGAGCGGGACGGCGCGGCCGTGAATGTAGTGCGCGCCGTGGCCGTTGACGAAATAGGGAAACCGCGATGAACAACCAATCCCGGCGAGGGTGACGATCTTTTCGTGATCGAGATTGCGTTTCTCGAGAACCTTGTAGAACGCGGCGAGCACGGCGAAGTCGCCGCAGCCGGGACACCAGGTCGGGTGATCGGCCGTGATCGCCTTCTTCGTTAACTTCTCGCGTGGAGCTGTAGCGGCGGCTGTGTCAGCCGCAATCGTCGTTGTAGTCGATTCAGTATTCACGTGAAGTTCAAGGTTCGTTTCGGCGAGGCGCCGAAACCAGCACGCGCGTGCGCTCCCCAGCCGAAGACTTTCTCGCTCATACCGAATAAATATTTACCACAGCGGACGCAAAATGCGAGCAATGCTTGTCACTGATCGGGTGGCGGAGAACAATATCGCCAGTGCGGTATCGGCGTGAGGTCAACGAGAAAACTGGCGAACAATTGCGAGGGGTCAGCGAAAAAGTTGGTCGCAGCGTTCCACTGTGGCCGACGCAAGGGTGGGTGGGCCTGATCCTAGTAGCGGTTTGCTGGCCCCTGAATTGGACGCTGCCGGGCGTGCGCACGGCTTATTTGTTCTTTCCGCTTTGGCTCGGCTACGTGCTGGTGGTCGATGCGCTCGTGCAGCTGCGGACAGGAAGTTCGACCTGGGTGCGGTCACGAAAAGATTTTGTGCTGCTCTTTTTCATTTCGGCGCCGGTGTGGTGGCTGTTTGAGTTGATCAATCTGCGCACCGGAAACTGGGAATATGTCGGGCGCGAGCTGTTCAGCCCGCTCCAGTTCAACCTGCTTTGCACGATCTCGTTTTCCGTCGTTGTTCCGGCAGTATTTGAGACGGCGGAGGTGATGCGCAGCTTTGGTTGGATTGAACGTTTCGTTTCGGGGCCGTGTATCCCTGCTACGCGCGCAGTGTTTGTCGGCCTCGTTCTGGTGGGACTGGCCATGCTGTCGGCGATGCTGGTTTGGCCGAAAATTTTCTATCCGTTTGCATGGACTTCGCTGGTTTTCATTTTGGAGCCGATCAATTATTGGACGGGCCGGCGGCATTTTCTGGAGAAGCTACGCGCGGGCGATTGGCGCACCGTGATCTCGCTGTCACTTGGCGGGCTGGTGTGCGGCTTCTTTTGGGAGATGTGGAACTATTTCTCGTTTCCCAAGTGGGTTTATCACACGCCGGCCACGGAGTTCTTGCACGTCTTTGAAATGCCGGTGCTGGGATATGGCGGATACGTTCCGTTCGCGCTGGAGTTGTACGCGTTGAAGAATTTTCTTTGGCCAAAGGGCCCGAGACTGGGATCGCGTGGATGACGAGGTTGTAACGTTACCCGACGCCCTGCGGCACGACCTCTCTTGTGGATCTGACGCTCTCGGGAGCGGTGTCGGTGTGAACGACCGCAGTGCCGTCGCGCGGAATATGTCGCGCAGCGAACGAGCGCCCTCTGAAAACGCCGTCCAAAATCTCTTTTACCCGGAATGTTAGACCGTCGGTCTTGGTGAAGCTTTGGATTTTCGCTTCGCAATAGCGGGCCCGCAAAATCGTGGCTAGCTGGCCGTAGCCGTAAACGCCCTGATCATTCATCTCGACGGTGACGATGCGCTTGAATTTCGGCCAGATTTTTTCAAGGCCATTCGGCAGCGGATGTAAATGGCGCAGATGTAACGCGCCGACTTTTTCCCCGTTTTCGCGCGCCATCTTCGCGGCGTCGTGGATCGGGCCGTAAGTGGATCCCCAGCCGACCATCAATGTGTCGCCTTCCTGATCGCCATAAACTTCCGGCATTGGCAGTTCCTCAGCGAGTTTGCGCAGTTTGTTTCGGCGCTTCGCCGTCATGGCCATGTGGAGCTTCGGACTACCGGTCGGATGACCCATTTCGTCGTGTTCAAGTCCGGCCAGAAGCGGATATTTTCCGTCCAGGATGCGCGTGCCGGGCGGGACGTGTTGCGTAATTTGGTCGATGGGATAAGGCTTGAACGTCTCGCGCGGCGTGAGATCGGGCTTGGGATTTTGCATCAGCTTCGGCAGATCGGGTTCGTCGAACGCTTCAATCCGCGTGGCCAGCGACGTATCGCTCAGAATGAAAACAGGCGTGCTGTATTTGCGCGCGATCCGGGCAGCTTCGATCGCGATGTAAAAACAATCTTCCACGCTCGATGGCGCGAGCACGACACGTGGACTGTCGCCGTGGCTGCCAAAGATCGCCTGATGCAGATCGCTTTGCTCCACGTTGGTGGGCAAACCGGTGCTCGGCCCGCCGCGTTGAATGTTGCAAATGATGAGCGGGATCTCGGCCATCGACGCCCAGCCGATTGCTTCGGCTTTGAGCGAGATGCCCGGCCCCGCGCTGCCCGTCACGGCGAGATAACCGGCGTACGAACAACCAAGCGCGATCGAAACCGACGCCAGCTCGTCCTCGGCTTGCACGAAAATGCCGCCATATTTCGGCAGCTCACGTCGCAAAACTTCCATCACGGACGACCACGGCGTGATCGGATAACCGGCGCCGTAGCGCACGCCTGCGGCGATCAACCCATATGCGAGCGCCTGGTTTCCGTCCACGCAGATCTGCGCGCGGCCGCTCGTTCTCGGGATGTGCTCGAATCGATAATGTTTCGTCAGAACGTTGCCAACCGGATAGGCGTAACCAGCCTGGAACGCCATCAGCGCCGTGTTCACCACGCTCTCGTTCTTGCCGGCGAATTTTTCGGTGATCAGCTTCTTCAGCTTCTCGGCATCGAGATTAAAGATCTTGGAGATCAGACCGAGAACGAAAATATTTTTCCCCTTGTCCTTGGCCGTGCCGCCGAGCGCTTCAATCGTTAGGCCAGTGATCGGCACGCCGACATAAACGAAACGTTTATCGTCGAGGTTCGGCTCGACATTATCGGAATCGTAAAGCAGGACGCCGCCCTCGCGCAGGAAACCGATGTGGTCTTGGTAGCTGTGCTGATAAAACGCGACCAGGAAATCGGCTTCGTCACCCGCTGACAACACTTCGCCGGAACCGATGCGCACCTGAAAAATAGACGGACCACCGGAAATGGTGGCCGGAATAGTCATGTACGTCATCACGTCGTGCTCGCTGCGTCCAGCCAGTCGCGCGAGGAAAGCGCCGGCAGTTTGGATCCCGTCCTGCGAGTTTCCCGCGAGCCGGATCACCGCGTCTTGAATGTTCTCTGGGCGCAGATCGGCCCGGTCCGGAGCCGGACTGGCACCAGCGGCCAGAGTAGCAGTGGAAGCCGGACTCGTAGCGGCGGGGGCATTCGCTCCATCGCCTTCGGTCAAAACTGTAGTGGAAGTGTCTTCTGGCAAAACTAAAAACCTCGGGTTAGCAATCTCAGGCAATATTGTCGATTTTTCCAGAGGAAAGTCCGAGCCGGAGTGGCATCAAGCAGGCGGACATTGGCTTGGCAGCTTTGCGGTTTATTTGACCACACTGCGGGATTCAAGCGCAAAATAAAGAGTCGTAGCTGCTGCTACCCCAAAGGAAAATTCCTCCGTGCGGAGGTGGACGCTGCTGAGCTTACCAGGCGCGCCTAAGCGGATGCGCTTCGGTATTAAAAACGATCTTGTCGAAATCCAACGTGTCCGGCGGCGCGAAGAGCAGATAGAAATATTTGAATGTCTCGGCCAGCGCGAAGCTTTCCATTTCGTCGCGCTGCTGTTTCGTCACGACATCGGCGAGTGCGGCGTAGCCGCCGTCAGCGCGGCAGTATCTCACGAAATCGTTGAAGAGCTTCTCTCCAATTTCAGTAGAAACCGCGCTATATAGTCCCATGCGCAAGATTTAAAAGAAATTGGCCAGGAGAATCGAGTTATGAGAGGTATCTTTGCTATGAATGTTCGCACGTTTCCTATTCTCGGTGTAAGCGCGCTGCTTTTCACGCTCGCAGGATCCGAAGGTGCAGAACCCGTTGCTGCACAGACACTGATGAGCAAGCTCAAATGGCGGTGTGTCGGCCCGTACATCGGCGGGCGAGTGGTCACCGTGACCGGCGTTCCGGGAAACAACAATCTTTTTTACGCCGGTACAGTGGGCGGCGGCGTTTGGAAGAGCACCGACGGTGCCGAATGGGAAAACATCACTGATGGCAAGCTGCCGGGGCCCAGCTCCAGCATCGGCGCGATAGCGGTGGCGCCATCCGATCCAGAGATTCTTTACGTCGGCACCGGCGAAGCGGACATCCGCAACACCGTTATTCCGGGCGACGGCGTTTACAAATCCACCGATGCCGGCCAAACGTGGCAGTATGCCGGCCTGCGCGATACGCACTCGACCAGCGCAATCCTCGTCGATCCCAGGGATCCCAACACTGTGTACGTTGCTTCCATGGGGCATGTGTTCGCTCCCGATCCTAACCGCGGCATTTTCAAGTCCACGGATGGCGGCAGATCGTGGAAGAAAATTTTGTTCGTGGACAACAACACCGGGGCGATCTGTCTGGTGATGGATCCGGGTAATCCGGGTTTGATGTACGCTGCGACGTGGCAAGCGATCCGCATGCCGTGGGGGCTTTCGAGCGGCGGTCCAGGCAGCGGCATTTACAAGACGACTGACGGAGGTGCGCACTGGACCAATATCACTGCCAACCCTGGGTTGCCGCAGGGAATTCTCGGACGCATCGGCTTGTCCATCGCGCCCAGCAAATCGGATATTGTTTACGCAATCATTCAGGCAAAAGAGGGCGGCGTGTTCCGCTCGGAGGACGCCGGTGCCACGTGGAAACGTGTCAACGATGAAATGAAGCTGCGCCAACGCGCCTTTTACTACATGACGATTTATACGGACCCCAAGGATCCCAACACGGTCTACGCGCCTCAGGTGGACGCGCTATGGGTCTCGCATGACGGTGGCAAATCATTCAAGAAACTGCGCACCCCGCACGGCGACAATCACGTGGTGTGGATCAACCCGGATGACACTCGAATTTTGCTCGAGGGCAACGACGGCGGTGCGACTATCTCGAGAGATGCCGGTAAGACTTGGACTACCGAGCACAATCAACCCACTGCTCAATTCTATCATGTCAATATTGACGACCAGTTTCCCTATCACATCTACGGGGCGCAGCAGGACGAAGGCTCCTACGAAGGGCCGAGCGCCCATAGCGGCGGATTGATTCCGTTCGGCGCCTGGCACGAGGTCGCCTATGGCGAAAGCACCTACGCCGTGCCGCAACCCGGAGATCCCAAAATTACCTATGGCAGCGGCTACTACACCATCTTCGTTAAGCACGATCAGCGCACTGGCGAATTCCGAAGCGTTAGCCCATGGCCGCATTATCAGGAGGGCTTATCGTCAGGCGAACTCAAATACCGATTTGGGTGGACGCGTCCCATTCTCTTTTCGCCGGCGAACCCAAAACAACTGTTCACTACGGCCCAATGTGTATTCAGAAGCGACGATTACGGCGCGACATGGAATCAAATTTCTCCCGATCTCACTCGCAATCAGCCGAACACCGAAATACCGAGCGGTGGTCCCATCGATCTCGACCAGTCCGGAGCGGAAGTTTATCCGCTTGTTTCAGCGCTCGCGGTTTCGTCTCTCGATGCCAATCTTATTTGGGCGGGATCCGACGATGGTCTCGTCCACGTGACCACGGATGGCGGGAAGAGCTGGCAGAAGGTAACCCCACCGGGGCTGCCCGAGTCCTCGATCAATTGCATTGAGCCTTCCCACACCGACAAACAAACCGCGTACCTCACCGCCCGACGGTACATGTGGGACGATTTCAAACCGTATGTCTTTAAGACGACCGATCTCGGTAAGCATTGGACTACGATCACAGAGGGCTTGCCGGCAGACGAATTTGTCTTCGATATTCGGCAGGACCCCGCCGAATCCAAGCTGCTGTTGCTAGCCACTCGCAGCACTGTGTATTTCAGCCTGGACGAGGGCGCGCACTGGCAGCCGCTCACCCTGAACCTGCCTGTGGCTCAGGTCCGCGACATCGCAATCAACACACGCCAGGGCCAGGTGGTTGCGGCCACTCACGGACGCTCATTTTGGGTGCTTGATAATCTGACGCTTCTCGAGCAGTTGACCAAGAACCCCGCCGTGCAATCGAACGCCAGTTTCCTGTTCGCTCCCCAAAAAGCGTGGCTGACTCACGATTACGGTCTTCCCGAGCCCGAAGAAAGACGCCCGCCCGATGCCGGCTATAACCCGCCGTTCGGTGCAACTGTATTCTTCCACATTCCTCAGAACTACGATGGCAAGACTCCGGCAACCCTCCAATTCACCGATGGACAGGGAAAGATGATTCGCAGCTTTCCTCTGCATCTCGCAACAGAAAACGAAAAAAAGGAAAAAGAACAAGAGACCGAAGGGCTGACCGGCACGCATCTGGGAAAGCCCGCGCCTGAAGTGGACCACAGCGGGGAGCCCACAGATCAGCAGATCCGAGAAAAGGAAGCGAAGCTCGCTGCGATCGAGCCCGGGATGAACGCGCTCCAGTGGGACCTGCGTTATCCGTATGCCACGGAGGTAACCGGCTATCATGCTCCCATCGCGGCAGGCGGCCTTGAAGATTCGGTCCAGGGTCCGGTTGTTGTGCCCGGCACATATTCGGTCGTGCTCGATTATGGCGGACAGAAAACCCAACAGAGCTTTACGGTCGCCCTCGATCCCCGATTGCATGCTACGCAACAGGATCTGGCAGCGCGTTTAGCATTACGTCTACAGATTCACGCCGATCTCGACGCACTGAACAAGGAAATCAACCAGGCTCTGGCCGCACGCGATAAGCTGCAGAAGGCCGTGTCTACACAAAGTGTGACGGACACGCAGGCGGCCAGCGCACTCGCCGCTCTCAATCGGGATATCGACAGTGCTGCAGCGATGGCGATCAAATCGAGCGAAGGCGACCTGCTCCATGGGACCAGGCTGCGGGATCATCTTGCATATCTGGGAGCGGAGATTGATTTATCGTACGACCGGCTAACGGCAGCGCAGGAAGCTGTGTTTCGTGAACTCGACAAGCAGGCGAAGGAAAGCACGCAAAAGCTTGATGCCGATGTCGCACAAGCTGACGGAGTGGCTAAGCCCGGGGCAGCGCGGTAGGTGAAATGTACGGATTGAGCAGGGCGAAGGTCCAACGGCCAACCTGGAACGTCCAATCCAGCAGCTTGCGGACCGAATCCTGAGATCGAGAGAGAAACCTAAATCTTAAGGCTGGCTGCTACGTTTTAGCGGCGATGATGATGAAACCTTTCGTATCTGTGCTGATTCTCATCCGGTTAATAAGCGCAGCGGCGGAACCGAAAGATGCTGCGCCAGGATTTCACGAGAAAGCGGCGGAACGGTTTGCAAAGCTCGCACTGGCGTGCGTCGAGAAAGAGTACCCGAACAAGATCAGTCATGTGCTGAACAGCGACGAAGATGTCGCGCCTCCGCGAAGGCTCACGCCTGCGTTTTACGGCTGTTACGACTGGCATTCATCGGTGCACGGACATTGGCTGCTGGTGAGACTGCTGCGGACGTTTCCTGATGCGCCGTTTGCTGCAGCGGCTCGCGACGCGATAGGCAGCAGTCTTACCGCCGAAAACTTGAAACAGGAAGCGGCTTACATTCGCGGAAAAGGTCGCGCCAGTTTCGAGCGTCCCTATGGATTAGCGTGGCTGTTGCAATTGTGCGCAGAATTGCGCGGATGGGATGATGCCCAAGCACGAGAAATGTTGGCAAACCTTAAGCCACTCGAAGATGCCGCGGTCGATCGGTTGTCTGCCGGATTTGTTCGCGACAACTAAAACCGTCCGCGCGATAAGCGTGTCTTTGGCGGACGTTCGCACAAAATAAAGCCGCACCGCATCGCCGCCGACGAGACTGGGCAGAAACATTTTGAAGAACAGACCGATCATCACGATGGCGAGAGCGCGCAGCCAGCTCAGCATGATTCCTTGAATGCGCAGCAGCATTTGCCAGCGCACGGTCGCGAGCGCTTCGACTGCGCTATAGCAAAGCCAACCCGCTGCCACCCAGCTTCGGTCGGCTTGCCGCAGGGCGTCTGCGATCTGTACTCGCTTTTGCGGGTCGTGAAATACATACCAGAGACCGGCTGCGCTCACGAGCAACTGAAGCAACATGATGCTGAGGCGTTTCATAACTGAGCTTTGCGTCACTGAAGACAATCGCAGATCGACCGCACAATCGGCCTGCCTTTCCGAACCTCTTCAACATGTCGATTGAATACGATGCAGTCGTCGCTGGATCGGGACCAAACGGTCTCGCCGCCGCGATCACGCTGGCGCGCGCGGCATATTCGGTTCTCGTCCTCGAAGCCAACTCCACGATCGGCGGGGGCGCGCGCTCGGCGGAGCTTACGCTGCCAGGATTTGTGCATGACGTTTGTTCGGCGGTGCATCCGCTCGCAGCTGGTTCGCCGTTTTTCAAAACGCTTCCGCTCGAACGATTCGGGCTGACCTGGATTCAACCGGAAATTCCGCTGGCTCATCCACTCGACGACGGGACTGCCGCATGTCTGCATCGCGATGTCGATCTTACGGCGGATTCGTTAAGCGCCGATGCGCGCGCCTACCGGCGGCTGATGAAACCGCTCGCGCGCGATTGGGAAAAATTGGCGACTGAATTTCTACAACCGATGCTGCATTTGCCGCGGCATCCGATTGCTCTCGCCCGATTTGGAATTCCCGGGCTCTGTCCATCAACCTTGCTGGCCAAGAGCTTATTCAAACGTGAGCCTGCACGCGCGTTGTTTACCGGAATCGCTGCGCATTCGTTTTTGCCACTGGAGGCGCCGGTGTCGTCGGCGTTTGCGCTCGTCCTCGGCACAGCGGGACACGCTGTGGGCTGGCCAATTCCAAGCGGCGGCTCGCAGACGATCGCGAACGCGCTGGCTGATCATCTCGCCGAACTCGGCGGCAAGATCGAGATCAACCATTGCGTCGAAAATCTCGACGATTTACCAAAGTCGCGCGCGGTTTTGCTGGACGTGTCACCCTGGCAATTCGTCCGTATCGCCGGCAGCAAATTGCCCGCGCGTTACCGGCGAGGCCTCGAAAATTTCCGGCACGCTCCTGGAATCTTCAAAACTGATTATGCGTTGAGCGCGCCGGTTCCCTGGCGAGCAGACGCTTGCAAACGCGCCGGCACAATTCATCTCGGCGGTACGCTCGATGAAATTGCCCACGTGGAACGCCAAGTCGCGCGCGGCGAAATACCCGAGCGCCCGTTTGTGCTCGTCGCGCAACAAAGTCTCTTCGACGAAACACGCGCTCCGCGAGGACAGCACACGCTCTGGGCTTACTGTCACGTGCCGTTCGGTTGCAAGGTCGACGTGTCCGCACGCATGGAAGCTCAAATTGAGCGGTTTGCGCCCGGTTTTCGCGATTGTATCCTTGCCCGGCACGCGTTGAACGCTGTCGATCTGGAAAAATCGAATTCGAATTTGGCCGGTGGCGATATTAGCGGCGGCGCAACGAACTTTGCGCAATTGATCGCGCGTCCAATTCTCAGTCCCACGCCGTACCGCACACCGTTGCCCGGCGTCTATTTGTGCTCAGCATCAACTCCGCCGGGCGGCGGCGTCCACGGCATGTGCGGTTATCACGCAGCGCGCGCGGCACTCAAGCAAATCCTATCCTGATTGCACGTCAGCGGGTTCGTTCAGATTTACGAAGAATTTTTTCTCTTCGTCTAAAACAGCTATTGGTCGAAGTTTGCCAGCGTCAATCAATCGGCTGGTCAGTGTTTGCAACGAAAAATCGGCTCCGGCCAGCGCGCGGCGAAATTCGGGACTCGCCTCCCGCGGATAAATTGCCGCCAGCGGTTCGGCGCGACTGCCGATCTTTGGAAGAACACCGCAACCCGGCTTAATCTGATGGCAAAGAAACTTCAGGTATTTCTGAGTCATGAACGGCATGTCGATGGCGAGCGCGAGCAGATGACTCGTGCGTATCCGATCCAGCGACGCGGTCAGTCCACTGAGGGGACCGCGCGAGGGGGAAACGTCCCTCACAAACTGCACGTCGCGAGGCCGCCAGCCTGGATCAGTTCTTGCCGAAAGAAAAATTTCCGCTGGGTATAGTTTGCGCAGGAGATCGAGTTGAATCTGCCAGAGCGGTTTTCCATGAAAAACGATTGTCGGCTTGTCTTTGCCCATGCGGCGTGACTCGCCGCCAGCGAGCAAGCCGGCGCTGATGTTCATCCGGTCTGTTCGAGAATGCGCGCGGTGGATTGCAGCTGGCCGTCGCTGAGAATTTTCGCGCGCAGACCGCCGCGGCCTTTCAGGAATTGCTGCGCGCCCGGAGCAATGACACGATCCATCCAGTAGCACGGGCTGCATTCCTGTACTCCGTAAAAAAGCACACCCTGAACTTCGAACTCCTGCGCGATCAATCCGTTAAGATCGACATCGCGGGTAATCACATTGCGCCGCGCCGCAGCCGGCGAACAATCGTGTACACTCAGTGCAGCGCGAAGCTCATCGAAAACGTCCAGCGAAAAAAATGTGATCTGGCCCTTGTAATCGTCTTTAAAATCGACGTAACGATCACCGCGAATCCCATGCCCTGCGACACATTCGATCAGCGGAACTTCGATCATGGGATGCGTGTCCGGTTTCCGCCCGTGATGGCCGACAAAATTATGGCCGATGGAAATGTAAAGATGGCAGATTTCCACCGCGCTCATGATAACATTGAGAAGCTTCGTTTCACATGAAAGAAAGCGGGATCGGATCGCAAAAAATTATTCGCAGAAAAGGCAGCGGCGAGCTGGAGTACTTGCCCGATGATCTCACTATTGAAGAACCACTCGAAATTCGCATCGGCCGCAAAGTTCTGGCGACGACGATGCGCACACCGGGACACGACGACGAACTCGCCGCTGGTTTTCTGGTTTCCGAAGCGATCGTGCACGATCGAAGCGAGATGGCAGAAATTTCGGCAGATGGTGACAACAGAGTGATTGTCGATCTTGCTGACGGCGCCAAATTGAAACTGAACTCGGCGCAACGGTTTGGGACGATTTCGAGCAGCTGCGGATTGTGCGGCAAGACGAGCATCGACGAGATACGGCAAAATTTTCCGGCGATTGAATCGGCAAATGTTCGGATCGATATCGAGACGTTGCTTTCGCTTCCGACAAAATTGCGAAAGGCGCAGAGCGATTTCGCGCGCACCGGCGGAATTCATGCCGCGGGAATTTTTGACTTGAACGGTGAATTGAAAATTGTTCGCGAAGATATTGGTCGCCACAACGCCGTGGACAAGGCGATTGGCCGCGCGTTCCTCGACAAATTACTTCCGCTAAATCGACATGTTCTACTGGTGAGCGGCCGCGCGTCGTTCGAAATTGTGCAGAAAGCGCTCGCCGCCGGGATCCCCGTCGTTGCTGCGGTCTCAGCGCCTTCCACGCTGGCTGTCGATTTTGCGCGGCAGAGCAATCAAACCCTGATCGGATTTTTGCGTCCGCCCTCGTTCAACATCTACTCGCGTCAGCGCCCGTGGCTACAGCATCAGCGCTGTGAGGCGAAGACGGCTTCAGGATCGCGCGCGCAAACTTTTCCCGCCGAAATCCAGCCGAAGCGGTTAATCAATGCGCCAAGTAAAAATGAAATTCCAGCAAGCGGAACCAAATTGGTCAGGCGCAAGAAGAGCGCGAGAGGGCCGCTGAAAATTTCGCCTGCTCGAATGAGCCAGCCCGAACTGCCTTCCCGCAACGCCCGATCGGCCGCGCCATGCTTGTCAATCTCAAGCCAAATCCAAAGCGCTGTCTGGATTCCGGCAGCGAGAAATCCAAGCGCGCCAAGCGGCGCGATTCGATGGCCAAGCAATTCAAGCAACGCGGCTGCTGATCCCAAACCCGTAACGCCGAAATGAATCGGCAAAAGCACGCGATGCAAAAACCACGCAGGAATTGCGGTCGCGCCGAGAAGCACGCCGGTGTAAGTGGCGAGCAGAATTCCCCAGAACGCAGAGCCGGCAATGAGAAGGCCCGCGAGGATTTTGAGAAACTGATCGACCCCGCTGCTGAAAACATGCAGGGCATGAAGCTCCAGCGCGATTAATCCCGGAATTGCGCACGCGCCGAAAATAGAAACGATCCACGCCCCGACCGACATCGGCGATCTGTATTTGAAAACGCGCAGCATATTCAGAAAGAGACGCGGGCGGCCGAGGTCCGCTGTAAGGAGAACCGGTGCAAAGACTGCACCAATCGCTGCGAGCCACATTGCTGCGCGCGCAAGGTCGTTCCGGTGAAAAATTAAACCGGCCAACGCGATGACCGCGGCCATTCCAGAAAGTCCGCCAATGAAAAAATAAACCGGAATTTCCCACGTCCACACGGGCGGTTTAACGACTGGTTCGCCGTAATAACCGGGCCTGCGCGCGATCGGGCCGCCAGCGACGTCAACGCCGCGGCCAACGACAATTCCCTTGTCCCACGCCTGCTCGCGGAGTTGTTCAAGGCGCTGTTCGTTAGTCATACAGCTATCTGGGTAGCGCAGGCGTCACGCGTGCTGGTTTCGGCCTCATGCGTTCGACTAAGAGCGGTGAGAATTCACAAGGGGAGTTCGCGGTCGCGAGGACGCGCTCACCGACACGCGAGACGCGTACGCTACCCAATCTTCCTGTTTGTTCGCTCATAGAAATGCGAAAGCGCACAGTATTATGATGAGCGCACCGATTGCGGTCGCGATGGCGGAGGTCCATGCGGATTTCAAATAAATCGTCGGGACCTGTGGCTTTGGAGGAAGCCCGTACGCTTCTGGTTCGCCGAGAATCAGAAAGAACGCGTGAATTCCGCGAACTGAAGTCTCCAGAGGATCGTAGACTTGTGCGTCGTCGTATCCGTTTTGTTTGAGCTGCTGCACGCGTTGTGACGCGCGCGCACGCAAATCGTCAAGCCGCCCAAAGACAATCGATTCGGTTGGACAAACTTTTGCGCACGCGGGCACCAACCCGCTTTTTTGTCGATCATAACAGAACGTGCATTTAAACGCGCCGCCGGCGTCGGGCAGCGGTTCCGGCCGGCGATCGATTACGCCAAAAGGGCACGACACGATGCAATATCCGCAGCCGTTGCACACGTCGTTCTGCACAAAAACAGAGCCGACTTCAGTCCTCACGATTGAACCGGTTGGACACGCTTCGAGGCAGCCTGCTTCCTCGCAGTGCTTGCAAACGTCCGAAAGGAAAACCCAGCGAAATGGATCTTCTCCATTGCCCAACGAACCGACAACTTGCTGTCCCTTTGGTCGGTCCTGTTCGAGAAACAAGACGTGCCGCCAAGTCGATGCGCCGAGCCGTCCGGTGTTATCGTAAGAATTCCCGGACCAAGTAAAGCCGTCGTCGGGCACTTCGTTCCATTCTTTGCACGCGACTTCGCACGCTTTGCAACCGATGCACACTGTCGGATCGGTGAAGAAGCCGACCTCGACATTTTCCTGCACGTAATTGTGCCGGCGCTGGTTCGTGCTTTGTGTTCCCTCGCCGATCATTATTTCATGCGCGGATGACGCGGATTGGGTAGCGCACGCGTCTCGCGTGTTGGTTCCGGCGTCGCGCCGAAACAATCTTTGCTTTGGATTTCGCAAGCAGCCGCGAATAGAAATGCACAGAGAAAATCCGCGATCGCGAGGACGCGCTCGCCAGCACGCGGGACGCGTGCGCTCTCCAGAAATTCGCGCTCATGTTTTTCCTTCCTGCGCGTGACCGTGGATCTTTTCTCGGCCTTTGCGCGCGCCCAGCGGCGGTTGTTCGGGATGAATAGGCGACAGTCCTGCTTGCGGCGCGTATTTCTCGAGGAAGTCGCCGAAGGCGCGTCCACGCGGCAGACGCCCGGGCACGACGTTGCAGGTGAGCGCCTTGGCTTCCATGATGCCCCGCGCAAAGTAACGACGCAGATGTAATCGCCATTGTCGATCTTAAGCTGAGTGGCCAACTCCGGCGAAATCTCGGCGAACATTTCCGGCTGCAATTCCGCGAGATGACTGAGAAAGCGCGACATGCCGCCGGCGGTATGGTGTTCGGTCAGCCGATAAGTGGTCAGCACAAATGGAAACCTTGTATCGCCCGGCGGCGCAAAGCGATTTTCGCCACGTGTAAACCAGTTCACGGGCGGATTGGTGTCGTGCGAATAAAGTTCGTTTGAGACAGGGGACTCGAGCGGCTCATAATGAGTCGGCAACGGCCCGTCCTGCAAACCTTTCGGAACATAAAGCCAGCCCAGTCCATCTTCGTGCAGAATAAATGGCGCATCACCGGGAATGGCATCCAAGCCTTCTGCGGCTTCATCCGGTTGGTACTCCGGAGCTTTTCCCTTTACGAAGCCCGGAACGTCTATACCCGTCCATTTTTCCGAGTCCCACCAGACCAATTTTTTCCGTTCGCTCCAAGGACTGCCGTCCGGTCGCGCACTGGCACGATTGTAAATGATCCGGCGATCGCTGGGCCAACTGAAACCCCAACCGTGGCCGAGATAGCCTTTGGGTTTGCGTGAGTTTGCCTTGTTCACGCCATCGCGGCCAAAAACGCCGGAATAAATCCAGCAGCCGCATGCAGTGGACCCGTCGGCTTTCAATTCGGCGAAACCATTCACCTGCGGGCCGTGATGAGGTTGGCCTTGCCGATCTTGCTCGAAGAGAACGCCGGACTCGTTAGGCTGAATTGCTGTCTTCCAGCCGTTAATCTCCGCGAGCACCGCCTCCATTTTCGGCTCGCCGAGTTCGTCCTCGGGATACCACCAGTCGAGCGCGCGCAATGGTTCGTCGATCGGGTCGTCCGATGCTTTTGCTTTCGCCTTCAAGCGCAATGCAAGTTGATGAACGAACCACGCGTCGGAGCGACAATCCCCGGGCGGATCAACGGCCTTCTCGCGCCATTGCAAAAGCCGCTGCGTGTTGGTGAATGCCCCTTCCTTTTCGGCATGACCGGCGGCTGGGAAAAAGAAAACTTCTGTCTCGATATCCTCGGGCATTAATTCTCCGCGCTCGATCTCCGGTGATTCGCGCCAGAAATTCGCCGACTCGATTTCCACCATGTCTCGCACGACCAGCCATTTCAGTTTCGACAGCGCTTTTCGCTGGAGCCGCGAATTGGGCGCGCCGACGGCTGGGTTCTGTCCCATCAAAAACATGCCTTCCATCTTTCCATCGAGCGTGTCGTAAAGAAATTCGAAGAAGGAATGGTTGCCGGTGAGTTTGGGAAGCCAACTGTAGCCGAAATCGTTCTGTGCGGTCGCGTGCTTCCCGTAATACGCCTTGATCGTGCTGACGAGGTATTTCGGGTAATCCGCCCAGAGGCCGGTCTTTTTCGTGTATTTATCGAGATACTGTTGAAGCGTCTCGTCGCCTTTGTGCGGCATTGTCAGGTAGCCGGGAAGAATGTCGTAAAGGGTCGGGATATCGGTCGAACCCTGGATCGAAGCGTGCCCGCGTAACGCGAGAATTCCCCCGCCGGGCCGGCCGATATTCCCTAGCAGCAACTGCAAGATCGCAGCAGTGCGAATGATCTGCACTCCCTTGGAATGCTGCGTCCACCCTACTGCGTAGCAAACCGCGGCGGTCCTCTCGGGCCCTGATGCTGCAACGAGCGCGTCCGCGACCTTATGGAAGAGCTCCGGCGGAACGCCGCAGATTTTCTCCACCATCTCTGGTGTATAGCGGGAGAAATGCCGTTTCAATTTCTGAAAAACACATTGTGGATCTTGCAATGTGAGGTCGCGCTGTGGACGACTCAGATCGTTGCCTTTGTAGAACCAGCTGTCACCCTCGTAGGCGCGCTTCTCTTCGTTCCAACCGGAGAAATAGCCATCCGCGTTATCTTCCGGGTCCCGGAATTCGTCGCTCAAGATGCAGGAGGCATTCGTGTAATGAACAACGTACTCGCGAAAGAAGAGGTCGTTCTCGATGAGGTGTCTGATGAGTCCGCCGAGAAAGGCAATGTCGGTGCCGGCGCGCAGCGGCACCCAGATATCGGCCAGCGCGCTGGTGCGCGAAAAACGCGGATCGACATGGATGATTGTCGCGCCGCGCTCCTTCGCTTTCATCACCCAGCGAAAACCGACCGGATGCGCCTCAGCCATGGAGGAGCCTTCGATTAAAATACAATCCGCGTTGGCTAGATCTTGTTGCGCGGTCGTAGCTCCGCCTCGGCCAAAGGAGGTGCCCAGACCGGGCACCGTGCTGCTATGTCATATGCGGGCCTGGTTGGATACACAGACCATGCCCAGGCCTCCGGTGAAAAGTTTTTTGATCAGATAATTTTCTTCGTTATCCAGCGTCGCGCCGCCGAGGTGACAAATCGCGGTCGTATGATTGACTGCCGATCCGTCTTTTTCACGAACAAACGTGCGCTTGCGCGATTCCCAAACGCGCTCCGCCACCATGTCCATGGCGCGATCGAGTGAAATTTCACTCCACGTTTTCGCCCGCGGCGCGCGATATTTCATTTTCGCTTCGCGTCGCGAATGCGTGAGCAGTTGATATGACGCTGCGCCCTTTGGACAAAGATTTCCCTGGCTGATTGGACTTTCCGGGTCGCCCTCGATTGAAATCAGTTTCCCGTCCTTATGGTAAATGAGCTGCCCACATCCGACTCCGCAGTAAGGACAAATCGAGCGCGCGACCTGCGCACTATCTGTCCTGGCATGCAGCGCACGCGTCTTGTCCGACATCGATTCGAGACCGGTGCCATCCGTGCGTTCGCGAATTTGGCGAACAAGCGGCCATTTTGAGAGGAGGGAAATCATCCTCAGACGCATCGCATGAATAATGCGACTTGGACGCGTGAAAGTCGAGTCAACGAATCCTCGACGCCAATCGTCAGTTCCGTTGACGCACATTTTGAACCTGATCGTTGTCGAACCTCGCCCATATCACGGTCTCGTGTAAGACGCCACGCGCCTTGCCAACGACCCGCTGCTTATGTAAACGATCCTAAGTGAGAGCGCTGAGATTCACTGCCTGTACGATTCGTAGCTTACATCCATGAAGTGGCTCATTCTGTTGCTACTGGCACTGATCATCTTCGGGGGCGCCGCATGGTTTGGTTACAACGCGTTCATCAAGGAAGAAATGGAAGTTAAAAAGGAGCAGCGCGGGGAAGTTGCACCGGCGCCGACACCAGACATCAGTCTCCCCGAATTTCAGGCGGCGGCACAACTGCGTCAGGAAGGCAAATTGGCCGAAGCACGGGACGCGTTGATCGCTTTCATTCAAAAATATCCCGCCGGGTTGCATGCTGAAGAAGCCAAGGATTTACTCGGCGAAGTGAACGTGGACATTTTGCTCTCTCGTTATCCGTCGCCGGAAAAAACAGAATACGTGGTAGTCTCCGGAGACGTGCTGGCAAAGATCGCACGGAAACTCAAAACGACACCCGAACTCATCATGCGGATGAACAATATGAGCGGCACGATGTTGCACATCGGCGAACACCTGCTCATTTCGCATCCCGATTTTTCTTTGCTGATTCAGCCGAAGGCAAAAGTAATCGTGGTGCTGAACCACGGGGCCTTTTTCAAGCAATATCACGTGCGTGAGGTGAAGTTGCCCGCGAAAAAGCCTTCGAAAATCACGGCGAAGGTTGCGGAGACTATGGCTTGGAAAAACGGGAAACGCGTCGGGCTTGGCAGCAAGGATTATGCTGGTAGCACGCGTTGGATCCGCCTGGCGGGCGCGTCGGCACACACGCTCTACTCGGTGCCCGACTCAGCGCATCCGAATCTCGATCAGCCGCCGCCGCCGACTGGGCTTGGGCTGGCGGCCACTGATGTCGAGGAGATCAGCAGCCTTGTAAACAATAAGACGCCTGTCACGATTACCGACTGAGTTTAAAAAAGTTAAAAGAGTTACCATCTTAAAACGGACCCGAATGGACACGGCCGCGAGTTGCTGGACGTTGTGACCTTTTTAACGTTGTAACTTTTTAACCTTGCCTATGGACATCCAGCCGCTCGACTTTGAAAAGCCGATCTTCGACTTGGAACGGCGGTTGCAGGATTTGAAGACGCATTCCGATAAGCATGATGTCGACCTTGATTCGGCCGTGGCGGCGATTGAGGCGAAGCTGCGCGACACGCGCCGCCAGGTTTACGGCAACCTGACGGCCTGGCAGCGTGTACAGATCGCGCGGCATACGCAGCGGCCGTTTGCTCTCGATTACATTGAACGATGTTTTACAGACTGGAGCGAACTGCATGGCGACCGGCGTTTTGCAGACGATCGAGCAATGCCTTGTGGTCTCGCCATGTTCGACGGGCAGCGCTGCGTGGTTATTACTCACCAGAAAGGTCGTAACACGAAGGAAAACGTGATGCGCAATTTTGGGTGCGCCCATCCCGAGGGATATCGAAAGGCGCTGCGCGTGATGCGGCTGGGCGAGAAATTCCGGATGCCGATTATTTCATTGATCGACACGCCGGGCGCGTATCCGGGCATCGGTTCGGAAGAACGCCACATTTCCGAAGCGATTGCGGTCAATCTTCGCGAAATGATCAGGCTGCGCGCGCCGATTATCGCGGCCGTCATCGGCGAGGGCGGCTCGGGCGGCGCACTGGGCATCGGCGTGGCCGATCGTGTGTTGATCCTCGAGAACGCTTACTATTCGGTCATCAGCCCGGAAGCGTGCTCGGCGATTTTATGGCGAGACCGGCGTCATGCTGCCGAAGCGGCCGAGGCGCTCAAACTGACTGCGCAGGATCTGTTAAAGCTTGAAGTAGTCGATGAGATTGTCCCCGAGCCGGAAGGCGGCGGGCATCGGGACTACGATTCGGCTGCAAAAAATTTGGGCAGCGCGCTGCGCCGGAACCTCGCGCAGATATCCAAGATCCCGATTGATGAACTGCTAAAGCAGCGTTACGAAAAATTTCGCCGGTTCGGCAGCTTCACCGGAGACAAAGCGGCCACTGCTTCGGCGCGATCTTGATGTGATGCTCGGCAATTTTTGCTCATCTGCGGGTTTTTGCTGGCTCGGCGCGTTCGCCACTGTTACATTGGCGTGCACGAATGCGGCAGGGGCGGAGTTTCGTTTCGATCGCGATACCATCGCCTTCGCCAACCAAACCGTGTTTGAATATCACGAAGGACACCCTTCTTTACGGAAAGGGTCGGCGACGAGGCTAGACGCATATAAGCGCCACTGTTTCGTGCTATGCCGCACAGCCATGCAATTTAAGAAGTTCGCGCGCTTCGAACCGCGCAGCGCTCCCTTAGATGATACGTCGTTGGCTGCCCGCATTCGCGCTGTGACACACCGAGCGCCTTGGGCAGAGCCATTGCCGGAAGATCAACGAATTGTTTTTCCGGGATACAAGGATCTGCGGGAAATGAGCAAGGCACGTCGGGAATTTTTACAAGAAAACATCGGCCATGGCTGGCCAAGCTACTTCCGAATCAGCAATGCGCGCATGATTTTTCAGCAGAGCGCCGGGTATCAGGAGGAGACTCACGCTCGTTTGAATGCAGCTTTGGCGCGCGGGCAGTTTTTCGTTGGCTTTCTCACCACGTACCCGCGTCTTAGCATCAATCATTCCGTCCTAGTTTATCAGCGAAAATCAGTGTCTCCGAATCCCGGTGTCGAGCGTTATTTCGTTTACGATCCTAATCATCCGGAATCGCCGCGCGAGCTTACCTGGTCCGCGCGCACTCGCGCTTTTTCGTATCAAAAAGATTGGGATTTTATTGGCGGCTTTGTTCGCATTTATCAAGTTTACGGCAAGTGGCTGCAGTGAATTTGTCATTCCGAGCGGGTTGAGAAGTCTCTTAATTGTTTACCTCTGTGCCCCAACCCAAATAGCAGCAAAAGATATCTCGATCTGGACTTCACTCGACATGGCACGAGACTGGACCATGCCAGATCAACCGTCACCGCCCAAACCAGCTCCGCCGACACCCACGCCGCCTCCTGAACCGTTGCCGCCTAATCCTCCGCCGGTTCCGCCGGTGGGAAGGTAGGGGCGAGGTTCAGCCCACCGGTCTGCGGAATTTATTTTGTTGGCGGATACAGAAAACGCAACGCCGCCTCGACTCGCGCGGCCCAAGCGGCTTCGCTGTGATCGGCGCCTTTGACTTCGAGATAACTAAGATCGACATCGAGCTGCCAGCCTTTGTCGATTAAGTAATTGCGTAAGTCGCGCGCCAGTTCCCAGCCCGGCTCGGCTGTACCGGTGTCGAGCCAGATTTTCAGCGGCGGCTTTTCACCCAGTATGCCCACCAGGCGGAAAATCGCGTAATCGTCCCACCAAATCGATGGCGACATCACAATTAAACGTGTGAATACCTCTGAATACAAAATTCCCATCGCCAGTGTGGCCAAACCGCCCAGCGATGATCCACCCAGCCCGGTAAATTCTGCATCTCGCTTCGTTCGATATTGTTTATCAATGAACGGCTTCAATTCTTCGATCAAAAATTGCCCGTAAATGCGGGCCAGGCCGCGGCTGCGCTTTCTGGGGTGGTCTTTCGGTTCGATCAGACCTGGCGTCGGCGCGTATTCGTGGATTCGTTCTTCGCCGATGTTTGCCACCGCCACGATGATGAGCGGCTCGATCAGTTTTCGATGGATCAATCGCTGCGCGGTTTCATCGACGCCCCACTCGACTCCGGCAAACGAAGTGGCGGCGTCGAAAACGTTCTGCCCGTCGTGCAGATATAAGACCGGGTACCGTCTCGACAAGAAACGCCGATAACCAGGCGGCAAATAGACGAGCACATCGCGCCGGTTTCCCAGGACCCTGGAGTGAAAAGCGCGGTGCCGTTTGATATTGCCAGTAAGCGTGTGTTTGGGCATCGAAAACGAGATGCTTCGCGAAGATGAGATCCAGCGCAACCTTCCTGGTCCGCCGCTCGCACGGACTCGTCCGCTCGCGAGCTTGTGATTTTAGCGGCTCACAGTCAAGATGGGCGCTATGCCAAGCATATGAACGAACGTTATATCAAATGGTACACGTCATATTTAAGCCGCGAGTTTGAAATGCTCGTTTTCGGCGATAAGCGCGGGCTGCCGCTGATTCTTTTCCCGACGTCAGCTGCCCGTTATTACGAAAATAAGGATTTTGGACTGGTCGGTGCCGTGGCGTGGTACGTCGATAATGGCAAGGCCACGGTTTACTGTCCCGACGCGATCGACCTCGAAGGTTTCTATAACAAATCAATTCATCCAGTCGATCGGATGCGCACCCACAACGCGTACGAAAACGTCATCGTGCGCGACGTGTTTGATCTCGCGCGTCGCGAATGCTCATGCCATCGCGTCGCGGTTTGCGGCGCGAGCCTCGGCGCCTATCACGCCGCAAATATCGCTTTTCGTCATCCGGACACCGTGAGTCATCTGATCAGCCTGAGCGGGTCGTTCGACATCAGCTCATTCTTTGAGGGTTATCACGACGATAATATTTACTTCAACAGCCCGTACGAATATCTGCCAAACATAACCGACCCGTGGAAATACAACCATATGGGCATCATCATCGGCACCGGCGAATGGGACAACACGCGTCACGAATCCTATCGTTTGTCCGAAATTTTGAATTCAAAAGGCATCAAGCATTGGCTCGATGATGGAAAATGGCGCGGCCACGACTGGAACTACTGGCAAGAAATGCTGCCGTACTATTTGTCGAAATTGTAAAATTCCGCGATCTCGACTGTTCCCTGCTCACCAGCCGAGGACTTTGGCAAAAATGAGTGGTGCAACAATTGTAGCGTCGGATTCGATGATGAATCTTGGTGTATCCACGCTGAGTTTGCCCCACGTAATTTTCTCGTTTGGCACCGCGCCGGAGTACGATCCGAAGCTGGTTGTGGAATCGCTGATCTGGCAAAAATAACCCCACTCGGGAACGGGATCGCGGACCACGTCTTGATTTAGCATGGGCACAACGCAAATCGGAAAATCGCCCGCGATGCCGCCGCCGATCTGGAAAAATCCAATGGACGAATCCTGCGACATCCTGCGATACCACTGCGCCAGTTCAATCATGTATTCGATCCCAGAACGAACCGTGTGCACGTCAGTGATTGCACCGGTAATGCAGCGCGCGGCGTAAATATTTCCCAGGGTCGAATCTTCCCAGCCAGGAACAAACATTGGAAGTTCCTTGTGCGCCGCGGCGATCACCCAGCTGTCGCCCGGATCAATCTCATAAAATTTCTTGAGCCGGCATTCCCTCAGAATCTTGAAGAGGAATTCGTGCGGGAAACCGCGCTCTTTTTTTTTCGCAGCGGCGATCCATTCGTCTATGACCGCTCTCTCGATTCGGCGAATGGCTTCCTCTTCCGGGATGCAGGTGTCGGTCACCCGATTCAGATGACGCCGCAGGAGTTCTTCCTCTTGTTGCGAGCTCAACTCGCGATAATTCGGAAGGCGCACGTACTGGCTGCGCGCGACCAAATTAAAAAGGTCTTCCTCCAAATTCGCCCCGGTACAAGTGATGGCGTGGACTTTGTCCCGGCGAATCATTTCGGCGAGGGAAACACCCAGTTCGGCAGTGCTCATCGCGCCGGCGAGTGTGATCATCATTTTTCCGCCGCGCTCCAGATGCGCGATGTAGGCATCGGCAGCATCTTTCAAGACCGCCGCGTTGAAGTGACGGAAATGCCGATCAATGAACTGGCTGATGCTGGCCATCTTCACTTCATCAACTCTTCCAGCCTGTGCTTCTCGCTTTGATGCAAAAATTATAGCGCGGCAGTCAAGTGTTAATCACGCTTTTTCTGCAGAAATTTCCTACGGCATGGCGGCAAGGAGCCCCGCCGCCAGCGCGTCCGGCATTAAGCCAAGGAAGAGAACTACCGCGGCAAGCACAGCGACCGCGATTCGCTGCAGTAAATCGGGCGACAGGTGATCGGGCGATGAAGCGATTGCAAGCGACGGCTCATCCACGAAAATCACTTTCAGCACGATTAGGTAATAATAGAGCGAGATGAGGCTGCCAAAAAGCGCGACTGCGACGAGCCAGAGAAGTCCATGGCCTGCGTCGGCTCGAAGCGCGACGCTAAACAGGTAGAATTTTCCAAAAAATCCGGCAAGCGGCGGTATGCCCGCCAGTGACAACATAAAGATCGACATGCAGCCCGCGAGCATGGGAGAACGCGAAATCAATCCCGAAAAGTTTGAGAAATCGTCGCCGCCCGTTTCGCGCCGAACCAGAGCAACCACTCCGAATGCGCCAACTAGTGTGATGGCGTAAGTCGTGGTGTAGAACAATGCCGCGGAAAATCCTTCGCGGTCACCGGCCACTAGTCCGATCAATGTGTAACCGGCGTGTGCGACAGCAGAGTAAGCGAGAAGTCTGCGCAGGTTCGATTGCGCAAGGGCGACGAAATTGCCGACCAGTATCGATAATGCTGCCAGCGCCGCGAGCACGGGCGACCATCCAGCCACCATGGCGTGCCACGCAGCGTCGCCGTGCAGCGGAGCAAACCCGACGAGAACGATTTTCCCCAGCACGACGAATGATGCGACCTTTGAACCGGAAGCGATGAACGCCGCGCTCGGAATAGGCGCGCCCTGGTAGGCGTCCGGCGCCCAAAGATGAAATGGCGCGGCCGCGATCTTAAACGCGAACCCGATGAGCGTCATGATGATCCCAACTGCTAGCAATGGCTGCACTGACACAGTGGCCAATTTTTCTGAAATCGCCGCAAGACTGGTTATCCCCGACATTCCGTAGATCAAGCTGATTCCGAAAAGTGTGAACGCGCTCGACGTGCTGCCGAACAGGAAATATTTCAGGCCCGCTTCCGCCGAACGCACATCCGTCTTGTCGAATGCGACCATCACATAAAGCGACAGGCCGAGCAGTTCGAGTCCGATGAAAATCATGAGCAACTCTTCGCTACCGACCAGGAGCATCAGGCCAACCGTTGCGAGCAAAAGAATGGCCAGATATTCGCCGGGATGACGCAGGGACTTTTCGGATTTCGTTAGGAGGACTGCAAAAAAAGCGAGCGCCATGCAGATAATTTTGAACAGCGACGTCAGCGGTGTGATCACAAGCATCCCGCTAAAAAGCGTCGCCTTGCGCGGCAACATCAGCGCTGTGCCTATTGCGATTGCGAGCCCGAGTGCGGCGATGAACGAGCAGATCGCATTAGTTCGAGCGCCAGAGCTGCCGCCTACATTTTGATCTCCTTGCGCCGTTGCCACCGTTACACCCGTAGCCTCGCGCCGAGTCGTTAGGCCAATCGCAAGGACTACCAGCGCCGTAACGACGACGACAGCTTCGGTCGACGCGAGCTTGAGCAGTTCGAGATAGCTCATCGTTGAAGCATTAAATCGGCAGATCAACGGCTTTCATTTCAAAAACCTCATCGCGTCGACGGCGGGCATGATTCGATCGAGCAGCAGTTTGGGATAAACCCCGACTGCGAGCGTTGCAGACATCAGCAGGCAAGCTCCGCATTTCTCCGCCGGCGTAATGCTCTGTTGCTCATTCCAATCCAGGTCCAGCGCTACCCGACCTTCCTGCATGAGGACACTTGGCCTCGCCTCGCCGAAGAACGATTGCTTTAAGGCACGCAATGTGAATGCAGCGACGAGCACAATGCCCGCGCCGGTGATCCAGACCGCAAGCGGATAAGTTTTCCATGTGCCAATGAGAATGGTGATCTCAGCGGCGAATCCGCTGAACCCAGGGATGCCCATCGACGCAGCCGATGCGATCACGAACGTGAACGCGGCGAACGGCAGCGCGCCACTCAGATTCATGCCGGCAAGCGCGTCAAGCTCACGCGTGTGCGTGCGGCGATAAATCATTCGTCCCGCCACGGCGAACAAAAGGGCCGCAATCACGCCATGGGAAAACATTTGCAGCACCGCACCTGAAACGCCAAGCGCGTTTGCTGTAGCCAAACCGAGCAGCACGAAACCCATGTGACTCACACTCGAATAGCCGATTACAAATTTCAGGTCGCGCTGGCGCAGTGCAACGGCTGCCGCATAGACGATTCCGATCACGGCGAACAGGGCGATCCACTTACTCCATGCTTGGAATCCTTGCGGGAAGAGATTCATTGCCACGCGGAGTCCTGCGTAAGAGCCGAGCTTCATAACAATGCCCGCGAGCAACATCGAGCCCGCAGTGGGCGCGGCGACATGGCCTGTCGGCGCCCAGGTATGCAATGGCCAGATACCGGCAAGCACAGCGAAGCCGAGGAAGAGCACAGGAAATGCCCACGATTGCAGTTGCCCCGGAAACTGGAAGCGGGAGAGCTCATTCAGATCCAAAGAGCCAGCGGTCGCGTAGGCGGTAAGGATTCCAGCGAAAACGAACATGCCGCCGAAAAAAGAGTAGAGCGTCAACTTCATCGCTCCGTATTCCTTGTTGGTCGATCCGAAGATCGCGATGAGAAAATACTTCGGCACGATCACCAGCTCGTAGAACCCGAAGAGCAAAAACAAATCGGCGCTGAGGAAAACGCCGTAGCAGCCGCCGACCACTAACAGCAACCAAAAGAAGAATTCGTTCTGCCGATGTTCGACATCCCACGAGAAGAGCACGGTGCTCACCGCGGAGATTCCCGTGACAAGAACCATCGTCAGGCTGACGCCATCAATCGCGAGATGGTAATTCATCCCGAGCGCCGGCACCCACGGCACGCGCACGATCGTGGTGAAATGCGCCAGATCTGCGATTGAAGTGTGGACAAATGCGATGAGGCCCAGGGCCAAGCCTGCGATGGTTGTAAACAGCGAGATCCAGCGCGCAAACGGGCGCGGCAAAAGGATCAACAACACTGCGCCCGCAAACGTGAGGTAAATCGTCCAGGCGATCATTCTGGGGAGCACACGCGCCCCGCGTGTCCTTTTCGGCGCCTCGCCGAAAAGCAATCGGTGAAATTTGTTGCCGACCGAGAAGGTAGATTGTCTGGCAAAAGTTTGCGATGGCGAGGTCGCCATCGCCAGCACGCGATGCGCGTGCGCTCCCCAGCGCGCTTGCTGTTCAATACGCTGAACAATATCGCAATACCTTGCTCAGGGACCGCGTAAGGAGACGCTCGGCGGCCGCCCCATTTTGATATTCCAAACTGGAATCTCAAGTTTCGCACTTCATCAGCGGTGAGCCGGAGCATGAAGTCAGAAGGAAAACGCTGTGCGTTGTGTTTCTGCACCACGTGCTCTGCGGGAATGATCTCAACTTTCATCCGAGTGTCGTCACGCAAACAGCCGCGCCATTTGAGCCACGGTTGTGTTGAAGATGTTCAACATGAATTGCGGTGTGATGCCGATGGCGAACATGAGCAATATCATAGGGACGATGATGAGTTTCTCGCTGCGGAGAAGATCGGGAAACGCGCCGCAGTTTCCTGTGAGTGGCCCGCTGAACAGGGATTGCATGGCGCGCGCGAACGCGATGGCTGTGACGAGAAGACCAATTACAGCAATCGCCGTAAAGGAAGCAGCGATAGCGAATGAGCCTTTGAAGATTAAAAACTCACCGATGAATCCGTTTAGTCCCGGCAGACCCAGAGATGAAAACATTGCCACGCTCATCCAGCCGCAGAGCAGTGGAGTCTGCTGCATCAACCCGCCGAAGTCGTCGATGCCGCGCAGACCGCTGCGTTGCTCGAGCAAACCGATGAAGTAGAACAGCGTAGCCGCAGTGATTCCGTGATTGAAAATTTGCATGAACACGCCGCTCAACGCTGCGTGCGTGTCGATCCTCGCAGCAACGACAGGTGAGGCGATTACGGCAAACAGGCCGAGCATGCAGTAACCGAGATGGTTGATCGACAAGTAAGCGACCATTCGTTTCAAATCGCGCTGCGTCCACGCAGCCAGCGGAGCAAAGACGATCGAACAGACCGCTAACGCAAGAAGCCACGGGCCGATGATCTTGATTTCCTTTGGGAAAAGCGGAAGCAGAAGGCGCACAAAACCGTAAACTCCCATTTTTGAGAGCACGCCCGTCAATACCATCGAAACGCCGGTGGGCGCGCTTTGATAGGCGTCCGGCAGCCAGGTGTGAAATGGGAAAAGCGGCACTTTGACTGCGAGCCCGAGAAAGATCCCGGCAAAAGCGAGCCATGCGAGCTTGCCGGTCAGCAGACCGTTTTTTCCAAGGTCGGCGAGAGCAGAAAAGTCGAACGTGCCCTTGGCGAAATAAATTCCCAGGAACGACAGCAACATCGCCACGCTGCCGAGGAATGTGTAGAGGAAGAACTTGGTCGCCGCGCGATCACGATTTTCACCGCCCCAGATTTTGATCAGCAGAAACGCAGGGACCAGGCTCATTTCGTAGAACAAAAACCAGAGAACGAAATTCTGCGCCGTGAACGTCCCGTAGAGGGCGGATTGCATTACCAGCATGGTCGCGCAGAACCCGCGGCCCCCGTCTGGAGGGGCTTGAGCGAGAAATGCAAACGGAATGATGAGCGACGTAAGCAGGACCAGCAGCAGACTCAGGCCATCGATGCCAACGAGGTATTCAGCGTTGATGGCAGGAATCCAAACATGACGTTCCACGAACTGCAGGCCGGTCGCAGTGGCATCGAACCTCCGCCATAATCCTAAGGCACACGCAGCGGAGATGGCGTTGAACATCAGAGCGATTGGGCGGCAATTCCTTTGCGGCCACGTGCAGACCGCGAGCGCTCCGAGGAGCGGGATGAAAATAATCGCCGTAATCAGGCCAACCATGCGTAGAGAAGGAGCAGTGCCAGCATGCCAATGGCGACCACGCCGAGGTAGATTTGGATTTGTCCCGAGTGTGCGGTGGACAGGAGGCGGCCCAGACCGCGCGTCCCGGCGGTCGTTTCATCGACTCCGGCATTGATGCCGCGCTCATCGACGCTGGTCGTGAACATTGCGAAAAGTTGGCCGACTGCGCCGAAGCCGCGCACGAGGCCATCCCAGAAATAGCGATCCATCCAGTCGGACAAACGCGCGCCCGCCCAACTGAACGCGATCACCGTGCGGCCGTAAAATTCGTCGATCCACATTTTGTTCGCGAGAAATCGAAACAACGCCGGTTGCGCGTATTCGAGCGGGTCGATCTCAGCCGGACGATCTCGAGCTTGGGCGCCAGCTTTGCGATACATCCAGATGCCGAGCACGACACCGGCACTGACGAGCACGAGCGAGACGAAGAACATCGGCTGAATCAGGCGTGTGATCTCGAAGTGCGCAGGTTCGCCGGTGAGATACGCGTGCAGCCATGGCGATGCTGGAGTGAGCACTACGCCGAAGAAAATTGTGCAAAGCGCCAGCGCGGTCAGCGGCACCGTCATGACGCGCGGGCTTTCGTGCACGCGGTCCGACGCAGCGCGTGCGTTGCCGAAAAAGACGTAGATGATTTGCCGCGTCATGTAGAGCGCGGTGAGAACAACTCCGGCCAGAATCAGATAATACGGTGCATGCGATCGCGGCCAGTGCGCCGTGGCGTGCAGAATTTCTTCTTTCGTCCAGCTACCCGAAAAAAAGAACGGCACGCCACTGAGCGCCATCATCCCAATGGCATAAGTGAAAAACGTCACCGGCATGACGCGCCGGAGACCGCCCATTTTGCGAATGTCGTGTTCGCCGTGACATCCGTGAATCACGGAGCCCGCGCCGAGGAACAACAGCGCTTTGAAAAAACCGTGGGCGAGCAGATGCATTATGCCGGCCGGGACGCCGCCGACGCCTAACGAGACCATCATCAAACCGAGTTGCGACACCGTTGAATAGGCCAGGATGCGTTTGATGTCCGCCTGCGCGATCGCGATGAGCGCAGCCATAAGCGCCGTGGTTACACCGATCCATACAACGACAGTGAGCGACGAGGTCACGCCGTTGATCGCGCCTAACGAGAAGAGCGGATAGACGCGAGCGACGAGAAACACGCCGGCGGCAACCATCGTTGCGGCATGGATCAATGCGCTGACCGGCGTCGGGCCTTCCATTGCGTCTGGCAGCCACACATGCAGCGGGAATTGCCCCGATTTGCCAACGGCGCCGAAGAAAATCAGCAGCGCAATAAACGTGGCGCTTGCGCCGAGCAGGGCGAGACCGGCGCTTTCAAGACAACCGGTTCCTCCATCGTAAAAGAGCAGTGTGCCGCTGCGATTGTAGAGCCAAAGCATCCCGAGAAAAAATCCCATGTCGCCAATGCGCGTAGTAATGAACGCCTTTTTTGCAGCGGCCGCTGCACTCGGTCGCTCGATCCAGAACCCGATGAGCAGGTACGAAGCGAGCCCGACTAATTCCCAAAAGATAAAGAGCAGAAGCAGGCTGTTCGCGATGACCAACCCGAGCATCGCGCCGGAGAAGAACGATAGGTACGCAAAGAATCGGGTGAAACGTTTGTCATCGGCCATGTAGCCGATGCTGAAGACAAAAATGCACAGGCCGACCAGCGCGATCATCATCAGCATTGCGGCGGCAAGCGGATCGAGAACAAATCCGAGGCGCAACGGGTTATCGCCGAAAGTGAACCAAGTAAAATTCTGAACGACGCGGAAGCTGTTCGTTTGCAGCGTTGGCAGGAATGCCAAGACCGACATTGCGAGCGCGGCGATTTGCCCAGCGACTGCCAGCGCAGCTGCGCTTTTGCGCCGCGCGCTCGACAAACTCAAAATTACCAGCGAAGCCGCGAGCGGCACCGCGGGAATCAGCCATAGATGATCGATGATCCAGCGACTCATCTTTCGATTACGAGCACCCGCCTTTGCACAGCTTCGGCGGGGCAGGCAAGCAACAGCACGAGTTCAGAATTCATCCTTTGAGCTGGTCGAATTGATCAACGTTTGTCGTGCGATAGTGGCGATAGACGGCAATAACCATTGCCAGGCCAACAGCGGCTTCGGCGGCGGAGATCGCGATGGAAAAGATTGCGATCATCACGCCAATTGGTTGTTTTGACTGCGGAGCGAAACGCCAGAACGCGATGAAATTCAGGTTCGCCGCTGCCAGCATCATTTCGATGCCGATGAGGATGAAAATCGCGTGACGCCGGCTCAGTGCGGCGAGCAAGCCGATGGAAAACAGCGCGGCAGATACGATGAGGAAAACTTGGAGAGTTGGGGTCATTGCGTGGCGAACTGGATTGGGGAGCGCACGCGCCTCGCGTGCTGGTTTCGGCGTCGCGCCGAAACAAGCTTTTCTTTGAATCTCGTCAGTGCTGGGCGGGAGGAAGTCGCAAGGAAAGCCCGCGACCGCGAGGACGCGCTCGCCAACACGCGTGACGCGTGTGCTACCCAAGTTGGAATTCCGCGCGTCATCGCTTCTCCTCCATCACAAGAACAAGCGCGCCGATCAGCGCGGCAGTAAGCAGAAGCCCGACGCATTGCAATGGCCAGACGTAACTGGTCATTAATGCTTCACCGATTCGTTTGACGGTGAGCGCGCGAATGTGCGGGGCGACAATGGCGAGTGATTGCGTCTTTAGAATCGACCACGTTAAAGCGCCAAACACGGCGAGGGCGATGAGAACACCGCCCCAGTTAAACCCGCGATCTTTTCCCACATCGCGCCGCGTCAGAAGAATCGTGAAAACGATCAGCACCGCGACCGCCCCGATGTAAATGAACACCAGCGCCAGGCCGACGAACTCTGCGCCCAGCAGAAAGAAAAAGGACGCCAGCGCGACCAAAGCCACTGCGAAGCTGAGCGCAGCGTGCATCAGTTTCCGCAACGTTGCAGCGGCCAGCGCCGCACCAAGTGTCAGAATCGCGATCAAAATAAACGCGGCACCGTTCATTCAGCGAAGCGATAAACGCGCGGAGCGAACTTCCTGCGCGTGTCGAGCAAGATCGACAGGGCGGTATAGACAATTGCGATCACCACCAGCGACCACAGCCATCCCCGCAAACCGCGCCCGGCATAGTGCCAAACGGCAGCGGCGATAACGCAGGCGAATGCCATTGGCAACATGAATTTCCAGGCCAAATTCATGATTTGATCGATGCGCGTGCGCGGGAGCGTTCCACGGACCCAGATGTAAACGAATAGCAGCGCGCTTAGCTTGGCGAAAAACCAGACGTACGATGGGAGGAACTCAAGCGCACCCGCAGGCGCATGCCAGCCCCCGAGGAACAACGTCACACCGAGCCCGCTGATGGCGAACATCCCGAGGTATTCCGCCATGAAAAACGTGGCATATTTGAATCCAGAATACTCGGTCATGTGCCCGGCGACGATTTCCGATTCGCCTTCGGGCACGTCGAACGGCGTGCGGTTCGATTCCACCAGACCGGACACAAAAAATAGAATGAACGCCGCTGCGCCCCACGGCGTGAAGACAAACCAGCGCGGTACCAAGCCAAACGTGTATTGCGCTTGCGCTGCAACGATTCGGTCGGGCATAAGCGAGCCGACCACCATCACCACGGGTAGCACAGCGATGATGAGCGGCAGCTCGTAGCTGAACATTTGGGCAATCGCGCGCATCGCGCCGAGCATGGAAAATTTATTGTTGCTGCCCCAGCCGGCCATGAAGACTGCCAACTCCGTGGCCGATCCCACGGCAAAGAAAAAGAGTATGCCACCGTCAATGGCAAACGGGGTCATGTTCCGCCCATACGGAATTACGCCCAAAGTGAGGATCGCCACAGCGGCGATGAGGACAGGCGCGAGGAAGTGGACAATCTTATCAGCCCGCGCAGGGACGATATCTTCCTTGATCAACATTTTGATGCCGTCAGCGATTGGCTGGAAAAGGCCGAAAGGCCCCACGCGATTCGGTCCATAGCGGTTTTGCATCCGTGCGAGAATTTTTCGCTCCAGCACCGATATGAGCGCGAAGAGCGTGAGAAACACGGCGAGCAGAGCGAAAATATTAATCAGACTCGATACGATCTGGACCAGCCAGCTAGGCGCATGCGCCATCGGTGCAAGCAGCGTTTGCTTTCCGCGAACAAATATTTGATCAAGGAAAGCCGTCATCTCTGCTGAACAAAAGCGGTGCGCGGCTTTTTAATCAAGACAGATCATCAGTATGAACGAAACCAGGTCAGCGGAGCGGGATGATGTGCCAATCAATTTTTTCATCCACGATTTTAAGCCACGCCACACTGGGAGGCGAACCGCGGTTGGGTCGGGTGACGCAGCCAGGATTAAGAAACAGAACATTCCCACGTCTTTCATTGCGCGGCACGTGCGTGTGTCCATGCAGTAAAACATCGACATCGCCCGGCGGTTGATCCGGTGGAACGTGTTGGAGGCGGAAATTCAATCTGCCCCGCACAAGATCGACAACCAGCGGCCACTCAAAATTGCTGTCACAATTTCCGCGCACAACAATCGTCCGGGGTCGAATGGCGCGCAGTTCGTCGAGAATCGCTTCTGCGCAAACATCTCCAAGATGCCAGATTTCATCTGCATTTTTGGCTATTTCCTTCACGCTTTCCGGCAAACGATTGTGCGTGTCCGCCAACACAAAAATCCGCAGGGCCTTTTTCGGTCCTTCTCGGTGTGTCATGTTGCGTTTAGGCTTTAAACTCGGCGACGCCTGCGAGAGAATGGCCAGCGCCAACGACATGAAGATACAATGAAGAGGAAGCATCCGCTTGCCATCAACGGAATGCACCACGTGTCGCTGCGTGTGCACGACATGGAACGACACCTGAGCGGATGCTCCTGCGGCGCGCGCATGAGAATCCTAGTCTCTTTGGGACACGCGGCACTGCACACTAGGCACGATTGCCTTCTGCAGCCGCGTGCCCTTCCTTAAAGCGAAACAAAAAGCCGCTACACTGGTGAAGCGTGGCGGCTGATTGCGAACTGCGGCCATTTGCTGACCGGCCGGTTATGGCGAGACTTGGAATTGCGACGGTTCAGCGAATGCCAGGAGCCTCTCCGGGCGCGTCTTCACGACGACCGAAGAGGCTCTCGTGCGGAAGTGTAGCGATCAGGATCTTATGATGCCCACCTTTTATTGGTAAATAAACCCTGTCATTGCTTCGACAAGCGGAGGCG